>ERZ1740055.138-NODE-138-length-14471-cov-8.123682_pt1 | contig 14471 bp, 6 predicted proteins | sample MGYA00581747_ERZ1740055 | MGnify/ENA primary metagenome ERZ1740055 (study PRJEB43018, sample SAMN04849739) | marine metagenome | isolation source: floating plastic debris | place: Pacific Ocean | collected 2008-08-28 | study: EMG produced TPA metagenomics assembly...
AGCAAGTACGCAATCTTCGCTGACTTTGCATGCACTTCAGGGCAACGGCAATTTGTAATTGATCGTCATTACTGTAAACTGAAAACCATTTTATACCCGTTTCTATAAACCCCGAAAGGAAGTATATTTTTGATTAGACTAGGATAGTAACCAAAGAACAAGTACTCAAATTAGTACAACTAATAAAGTTTGAACTTAAAACACATAAACCAGAAATCCTTAGTTACAAACTCAAAACCTCACTTTAGAAACATAAATTGGAGAATATACAATGTATCAATAAAAATACTTATTTCACAAGACTTTTGAATATAAAATTGTAAACACAAAATTCAAAATCAACTCAAAAGAACACTCACGAATAATGCAGCAAAACAAATAAATTATAGCTACCTAATGCAATTCCACGTAATTTCAAAAATAGTTGGAAATTAAAGATAAGAAGGTTATATAACAATCTTGTTAGCGTCGTTAAACCCACTATTAATTCCATGTCTACACAAAGGAGGTAAGAACTAACATCATATTCTAGATTACTGCATCTCAACAGAAAACACTTACGGTTGAAATAAGTTGGCTACGTCATTCAACTTACCGACGACTGGAGACGAATGTGCCCTTGACAAAGGTCGGTGGCCTATAAGAGAGCCAGGGGAAGATGATCCAGCCAATGAAGCTGCTGCAAGTTCTGCTTGCCGGATTTGTAGTATTTGTTGGTGTTGGAGTGAATGAGGTGCTGGTACCATCTGATCTTGCTGTTTCAATTGCTGAATCAATCGAAGTTCTTGTAACTCCCTTTCTTTGAAACTTTGAGTTATTGGAGGAGAAGGGGTTTCCTCTTCTCGTTCTATCTGTCTTTGTCGTCCCCTTTCCCTTTCCCACTCAAGTTCTCTTTCTCTCTCTTTTTCTTTTAATCTTTCCCATTCTCTTTCTCTCTCTAGCTCTCGTGCACGCTCAATTTCTTGCTCCTTCTCTCTCTCTCTTGCCTGCTGCAATAACTGTTGCTGCTGCAAGTGCATAGAGTACTCCTTTAAATTTTGCTGCTGCTCTTTTTGTTGCATTTGTTGTTGTATGTGTTCCTTCAGCACAGCCGTTGCTGAATAAGACTCTTTTGGCATCTGTTTTTGCTGATTCTGCTGCAACTTTTGTTTGCTAAGTCGCTGAAATAAAAGTTCTTGCTGCAGCTGCTGAATATACTGTAACTGTTGCTTTTGCTGCTCCTGCTGCTGAAGGAACATAATGTGCTGTTGCTGCAACAATTGTTGATTCTGCTTTTGTTTTAAGTGCTGAAGTTGGGCATTATTAGAAATTGAAACTGATGGTGCTGACAGGGTCTGTCTCAAAGGACGGTGTGACTTTAACTGGTCGACATTATTAGCCTGAGCTGAGCCTTGGGGAGACCCTGTAACTAGGGCCGAACCTCTGGGAAGGCTGTTACTCTGGCGAGATGTTGCGTTGGGAGGGCTTGTACTTGTTCGTGATATGACCGAGTTCATCTTTAAATGTGAGGGAATTCCCCTGTTTTGCATCTGTGCTTCAGCTTGTGCGAGAGCTAAAGCTTTTAGTTGTGCCTGACGTTGGGCAACAGCTGATAAATTGCTCTCGTCTTCTTCTTCAATATTATCCGACAGTGCCTGATTCAAGTACTTATTCCTAAGTTCCATTTGTGCAGACAAATTTTTATTTGGTATTCCACAAAGTCCATGAGACGAAGCAACTGACTGATGATTAGAACCTGGACTTGCGAAGAAAAAGCGACTATGGTATGGATGTTCTCCACCAGTGTGCATTCGTGGGATAGCTTGGAGGTTTGGAAGGCTATGACCAAGTCCGGATCCTGGTCCTGGGCACGCTCCAACTGGGGATGAATTCTGTAAAGCATTAAAGCTAGTTAAAAGCTAATGAACACTTATTGCAGGGAAATGTTAAGTGAAATGGTACTTTACATTAAGCAAAGGAGCAAGCAAGATGCATTAAAAAGTGTTCATATAACAATTTGGATAGTAACTGCGTTTTGATTGGTCAACAAGTGTGTTTTCATAGCGCTATGAAGTGAGAAAATGATGTAAGTGATATGATTGGCGGTCTCCAAGTTGTAAGAATTTAGAGTTTCATGAAACAAATAAAATTATTCATACGCGCTTTGTATATCGTCTTTCTTATCTCAAATAAGTGTTTTCCCCAAACTGTGTCCACATCAGCAGCTCATATTTCTGTATATAGTTTACGCCAAGCGTTTTGTTTTGATCACTGATTTTCCTGCGGGCCGCCATCCTGAAATGTGCCGTGTGTGCATTGTAGTTCCAGTCTCCATTCTTGATAAAAACAATAGCAATGAACGAGTGGGGGTCTGGCACTGCAACACAACTACGTCAAATTTCAAAATGGCGGCCCACAGCAATTTCAATGATCAAAACAAATCACTTAGCATGAATTATATATAGCAAATTATCAAATTTTAGCTGCTGACGTAGACACAAGTTGTGGAAAACTCTTATTTGAGATTGACATCGTTGGACAGCCGAGGTTCCCTTTAAAAAATATTGTTCTAGATTAAGATTTTGACTTGATTTCAAAACTGTAATATTAAAGAAATCCCTTTGATGTGAAGATCTGCAATCAATCTGAAAAATAGCTAGTTTGGTAGGAGTCTCACAAGAATCAAATCCTCAGAATCTAACTTGAAAAACTAAATAAAGTATGGTAATCTCCTGACCAAAGTGAATCTATGTAAAATACAAAAGTAACTCGTTTTATAATAGGCGGTAGAAAATTCAAGGTGAACTATCACTTAACTTAGTTAATTCTTTTACAGTAAAGTTGCTTTTAAAAGTGAAGGACGTTTTAATGTTTTCCCAAAAAGGAATTTGAATATTATTTCATGAGCATTCAGTAGATTGCTAATTCATGTGCTTTGCATCACAAAATTTGGGTCCGGTGCTACAAGCTTTTACAACGTAAAGAATGGAAAATGAGCTTAGTGGCTAAAAACATGAAACAGTTTGCAGGGGTGTTTCCAAGTTTGTTTTCGAGCCACTTTCCTGTAAAAATAATGCAGTGGACATTCATAAGATTTTTTCTGAAACAGAGAAAGTAAACACTATCCTTACATGAATATATTATCTGGCATTTTTACTGGTTACTGGTAACCGCTGGAGATATGTTTTTTTGTGTACTTTCTAGTTTCATTATCTCTTTAACGTCTACTGGATTGCTCTGTCTTACATAAATACAGGCCAAATTCTGACTCACGCAAACCTTGGAAGTATGTTACCACAAGCAATTCAACAGCTTCGGTAAGTACTTCTTGGGTTCCGGGCATGGTGGCCAGTAGTAAGTTCTTATCATTGACTTTTAACATGAAGCATCAGCCATAACGGTCTCTCCGCTACTATTGTCGATAAGAACGCAGACTTTAATCTTACATGAAAGAACACAGTCCTGGTGAAACCACACGGATAAAACTCTCGTACCGATTAGCTCGTCACTGGCTACAGTGATGCTACAAACTGTGGTGCAAGCAAACACCTTTCCTTTCGTTTCTCTTTCTTGAACGTATTTAAGTTTTCATCTTCCTTTAAGTAACCGTTAAAGTTGTCTTAATGAAGGGACGTAGTTTCTCGTTGTATTGCTGCTATCTCTTGGAAGATTCATAAAATAAACACTATTAAGTATTTAGCTATTTATTTATCTTGGTTTTTCTCTTCCTAATTTCTCCTCTAACGTTTTAGATTCTATTCTTCTTTTCCTGAAAACACATCTTAATTAATTCAACATCTATAGCTCTCCAGTCTATAATCAGTTTATACTAGTTTGAACGATGTAGCTACATCTAAACTAGATTAACATTCAGTTATTTTGACAGCTCGTATCCTATTTCCCAGTAATCATAAAAATCATATCTTAACTATACAATTATAGGAGCTGAAAACGAAGTACTAAAAAGATTATATGTAAGAGTAAAGAAATATTTGACAAATAAAACTATCATTACTAAAACTGAAAATACAAAGTTTCCTTTTGTTTTTTACAGACTTGTTTAAACATTTTAAACGTAATCTTAAAAATTAGGTTTTAAAAACATAATCTAAAGTAACCTTAACACTCCAATGCTGTTCTACAAACCTCACAATGTGGAGAGGCAGATAGTGATGGCGAGCAAGGATTGGAATCAACTGAGGGCTCATTTCCAGATGGTTCAACTGTTGATAAAGAAACAGATGAACTGATCACTACTGAGTAAACACAACCCGGTTTTCATTATGTTTATTATTACAAACAAGAAGTTAATCTTTGTTTGTACAAGTCCCTACCCTAAGAGCAAGTTAGCAGTTTTCTTCTTTTTATATACTAAAGAAATGAAGAAGAAAAGAAAAAAAGAAAACTGTGCATTGGAGACCAATGAAGCATACAACTTATCTACATAAACTAGTAATTGTTAGCTATATAACTCAACTGGTTTTATCTATGTATTATACCAACAAACAGTAAGAGAAAGAAACAGCTGAGATGATAGTAATAAGAGACCATAAGCTTACCATTTATGCGAGGTTGGCTGGTCTCTAGGATACCTAGTACATGTAGATTAAAAAATCTGTCAGATATCCATAAAAGTGTTGAAACCAAAATAATAGTATTAATAAGTTTCAGTTAAAGCCTCGTTCACTTTGGTATTTTATAATCTCAAACAATGCCATATAAAAACATTTTAGTGAAGGATATCAAGACACCAAACAATGCATAACTGCCATATTTGTTTGTTGTATACATGTATTAGATATTCCTAAAAAGAAAATATAGGATCCTGAAGGATTAAAATAGGTACTTGACCTGTCTGTTTTAAACTAAGAAAAAGGGATTAAGGTCACTGGAGAAAATAAAATGGGAAAAAGGAAAAAAATTACAATTGAAAAACTATAGCGATTCTAGAAAAAGTTACAGAACACATGTACAAAACTGTGCTCTAAAATTGTTCTCAAATCAACCCTGGACTTCCACATTACCAGGATTGGCTTTGGTTTAAAAAAAGCAGGGTAATTTTGAAATAGAAAAGGGATTTGGATAAACAATGGAATGGACAAAAATTGAGATCGAAGCAGTCAGCCTTCAGGATTGTCAAAGTAATGTACACATTTACCACTTTAAAACTAATCTTTAGAGAGTTATTATTGTACTGCCTACAATAATATCATAATTAACAAAACTCACTTGTGAGGCTTCTGTGAAGACGATTACCATTTGCTCTATCACGTCTCCGAGGTAAAAGGGGACTTCCAATACTCCTGTGTTCAGTAACTTTAGCTTTTAATCTGGATTTTACCTTAAGGTTGGGTTCAGATGCTGAAAATCAAAACAGTAAGATTAATATTAAAACAAGGTGGATAACATGGATATCTTTTATTTGTTGATTCTCATTTCTTTTTCAACCTATATGTGCTTGATTTTGTCCTTTAGTATTGTAATATATCTGGTCTCCCTGTAGTGTGCCACCTGTAATGCTTTGGCAGCGCTTTTTCCGAGTAGTCTATTTTTGATTTGTGGGGGTTCTTTGAACAGTAGTTAAGCGTGATATTCTTATTCTGAAGACATTACATATTGTGATAAGGACCAGACTTGACCAGGCAGTTTCATTGGTCAGCTAAAGGAGTTTGATGGAACAAAGGAATCACTGGAAGCGTACACTGACTGACTTGAAAGTTTTATGAGAGCTAATGGAGTGAAAGAGGAAAACAAAGTTGCAGTCTTGTTGACAGTTACTGGTCGGGAGACCTATGGATTTTTCAGGAACATGTTAAAACCGGAAAAATCAATTTCGTATTGAATCTGAAATGGTGTCTGATTTCACAGCACAATTAAAAAAGCTTTCTACCCACTGTGGGTTCAGAAATATCTTAGATGAAGCATTAAGATTTCTGTGTGGACTGCAAAAAGAATAGATCAAAAAAAAACTTGAATTTTTCAAAGGCCTTGGAGATTGCATGAGCAGGGGTGGTTGGTGTAGTTGTAAAATCTCTGCTTTCTGACCAAAGGTCCCCAGTTCTGCAAAAGTGAACTCGGCTTTTTGTCCTTCCGGAGTAGGTAAATGAATACCAGTGTCTGCTGGGAGTTAACCTGTGATGGTATAGTGTCCCGTCCAGGGGGAGTCAAAGACTCTCATCTGCTTAGCGTGAAAGAAACCGGAGATTAACATAAGCTCAATGGGCCACTTGGCTCATTAAGGATTTAAAAGCTTTAGCTTGGAGATTGCACAGTCAGTGGAAATGACAGAAAAAAAGTCAATAAACTTAAGGACTTGGGACCGTCTGGATCGATTTAACGACTCAAGCACAGGAAATTAATCAGCTTAAAAATATGTTCAAACGTCCAATGCAAGCAATTGTGAGAGGTATGATACATGATGTTATTGTTGTGAAGTCATAAGGCATCATAGTAACAATTGTAAACACAAGAAATACTGGTGTAATAATTGTGGGAAGCAGGGCCATCTCAGGAAAGTTTGCACAGCCAAGGAGTCAAAGGATACAAAATATGTTGAGGTTTCTGGTAGAAACAATGTGACTGCTCATTCTCTCGGTTTTTTTGCCACTCAAAAACAGGACAGTAAAGTAATTATTGTCACAATGGTGGAAGGAAAAAAAGTCTCATGGAGATTGACACTGTAGCTTCTTTGATAGTTATTCCAAAGAAAATGTTCAAAGAGAATTGAGGTGATGTAAAGCTTAAGCCAGCAGGCCAGTAACACTTTGAAAACTTACTCAGGGTCAGTGCTACCCTTAAGTGGAGAAACCTAAGTCCATTTGGAGTATATTGTTGCCGATGTTGATGGAAAACCAGCCTTTTTGAAGTGCAGCTAGCTTAGTTTTTTTAAAACAGAACTGGCAGGAGTCCTAATGCAGTAGATGAACTGTCTGGGTAAAATCATAGAGTTTGAAGCCAGAGTTGATGTTCATCCTGAAGCCACCCCTAAGTTTCCTAAGGCACGGGCTTTCCCTTATGCTCTGAAACCTGCAGTTGAAGCAGAACTTGACCAGTTGGAGAAAAGCATTCTGAGAAACGTATCCACACAATGAATGGGCTGCCCCTGTGGTAAGTGTTCCAAAATCTGAAGGGACTTTAGTTTAATGCATAGATTATAAAGTTACAATAAATCAAGTGTTGGTGTTGACCAGTATCCCCTACCCAAACCTCACGACCTGCTTAGTACTATGGAAGTAAGAAAAATATATACCACATTAAAGCTCAAAAATGCGTAACAGCAGCTATAATTAAGCAACGTCTCAAAGAGGTACCTCACTATTAACATCTGCAAGCAACTATACCAGTATAATCGTTTATTATTTGATGTGGCAAATGCCCCTGCAGTCTTGCAGTCAACTATGGATTCAATCCTTAAGGTGTGGTGTATTACATTGATGATATTTTGATTACTGGACGAAACACAAAGGGGCACCAGGACCAGTTGGAGGCTGTGTTGAGTAGGATTGAGAGATATGGGGTTTGACATAAGTTATTTAAGTGTAATTTCTTAGAGACGAGGGTCCAGTTTCTGGTAAATGATCGATGCTAAAGGTGTTCACTCTTCCCCAGAGAAAGTGAGAACTATTGTAGAGTCCCCGCTCCTTCTAATGTCACCGAATTACTGTCCTTTCTGGGAATGTTACAATGCTACAGTATTATGGCAAATTTCTACCAAAATTCTCAAGATTTGGCAACGTATTCATATGGATTTTGCTGAGAAGGATGGTGTGTTATTTTTTGTCGTAGTAAATGCCCACTCAATATGCCCAGAGTATTTTCAATTACATCAATCACTGCCATTGAAATGTTAACACGACTATTTGCACCGTATGGGCTTCCAGAGGAGATGGTATCAGATAATGGTCCTCAGTTCATTTCTAAGGAAATTGAACAAGTCACAAACCAAAATGAAGTTCAGCATACACGGGTTCCCAGCTATCATCCAGCATCAAATGGGAAAGCAGAGCGTTGTGTTAAAGCACTGAAGCAAGCCTTGATGACCAGTAGTTTAGATAAAGGTTTTCTTTCCTCATACAGAAACACCCCTCACACGGTTACTGGCCAAAGTCCTGCTAACCTGTTCCTGAAGAGGAAACACCGCAACTGATTGTCTTTGCTTAAACCAAATCTTGCTCTGTATGAAGAATGGCAGATGCAAGAGAAACAACAGCATGATGGTAGACAGTCCAAGATGCAACAGTTCCTCCTGGGAAACAAGGTTCTAGTGCAAAGTTTTCGAAGCAAAGCAAAGTGAAACCAGGGTACTCTGGTATTGCATATAGGTAACCTTGCTTACTAAATAAGGATTGGAGAACGAATGCCCCACGTTTACTTGGATCATATCCTCCCAGCTGGTGATTCCAGGACACACCCTATACCCTCGCCCGTGAAAATAGGCATTTCACCTGTGGCTCCAGACACAGTTACATGCCAACCAAACCTGCAGCTGTTCCTCCAATACAGCCTCAACAATCATCCTTAAATGGAACTGCAGGAACCAGAGTTAGGTATGGTTACAGACACATCCTCGACTCCAGTGGCAATTTCTCTAAACCAGTTATATGGTTGGACTTATGAACAGTTGTGATTGGAAACATTTTAGATGTTTTTTTTTCTCATTAATTTAAGCTTAATATTGATTAGTTTTTGAAATGTTCCGTTAGAATATTCTTAGGAATGGGGAGATTTAATATATGGGGGCTCCCTATGGAAACCAACGTGTAATGTTTTTGCGGCACTTTTTCTGAGTAGTCTAGTTTTGGTTTGTGGAAGTTCTCTGAACAGTAGTATTCTTTTTTTTTTTGAGAATTCTCTGAGCTTTTGCCGATCTGTGCAGCATCATCAGGGAATGAATAAGAAAAAGCATAGTAGAGTTCTTAAAACAAGCTACATGATCGACTGTAACATAGATAAAAGATCTGAATATAATAATTTTATCTTATTTGAATGAAAGCTTTTGTTTCATGAAAATTTTATAGTTATGTTTTTGAACAGTATCTCTATGCCTCAACGGAATGTTTAACCATTACAATTTTCAAACTAGAATTGATTATAACACCATTTATACTGACATTCGTGAGAAACCAGATTAAGGTCTTAAATTAGCAATAAACAAAACTATTTTTGATGACCGATAATACTTTTAGTTTCATTAGAGAACAGCTTTCCTGCAATTGTATGCTTTCAGAATCAATTATCTGATACAATATATTGGTAGATGAAGATGATGATTTTAACCATTGTTTCCTTTAAACTTTTTTTTTGGAAAACATCCACATTCAAATATCTCTTGCTATACATAAAAAATTAGGATCAACCCCGGTTTCTGATAAACTTATTACCCACCACTCCCTGGGGTTGGGGTCAGGGTTAGAGTTAATCCAAACCCTATGAAGGGGTGGGTGAGTAGTTTACCAGAAACCGGGATTGATCCAAGGGAAGAACTGGAGGAATGGGGACAAGAAAAATTATGATGGCCACACAAGTCTGTGCAAGCCTTTCTTGTCAGTAGAAATAAAAAACACTGCAGACAGGATATACTGGGTTGCCTGTATTCCTGGCTGTAGCAATGTTTTACAACAGAATAGCACAAAATTAAAATGCCAGGAGCACATTCATGAAACAAATAACTAGGAATAGAAAAAGATATCAATTTCCATTGTTAGGTGCTATGTTGGAAGTTAATACTTTGAAAAAAAGTTTTATATTACAGTTCAATTGGAAATAAAGTTTACGTACTGTACTTTAAGTTGGGTGTGTTTAGGACAATATTAAAGCAATGTTTTACCACTCAAAAGGTTTCAGATTGCGCTTTTGGGACATTACTTACACAAATGTTTTGAAATTCAAAAGATTTTTCATCTGTAGTCATTGTTACAATTGTCCTGAGCTAAAGCCAGTAAAAGATCCAGTAGCAATATTCTGACCCCTTTTCACCTTTGGCCGACTTTCTCAGCTGTAGTTTATTTACAAATCTTTTCCAACTGAGACGTCACAACGCTGCTCACAAACATAATTCACATAACTAAACAAAAAGGAAGTCGAAAACATTTTAACCACAAATCTTTTAAAAGCGAACCAAATAAAAAAAACCAACCTGTTTTTCGTAAAGGAAAATGGTTGATATCCTGTTGGGCTCCCAAGGGCCCAAGAACTTCTGCTTCTCTATCTAAATGCTGATTCCTTTGAACAAAAATGATTTTATAAATTATAAACTATAGTCTATTAATTTAAGAAATTATACATTTTTTCCCTGTCTTCATAGCTTGGTGAAAACCAAGGTAAATATTTGGGAGAAATCAAGAACAGATCAGTGATCACCTGCTTGAGAATTCTCACAAACTTTGCGGAAGTTTTCATCAGGCTATGAAAACACAGAGAACATAAATTATGTTTTATTTTTTTTATAAAATTATTATTTTCCGACTTAACAAAGAGAAAGATGATAACGAAGCATGTATGTACAATTCTATTTTGTTAATTAAACTATAAATTCTCAAAACTTGGAGAAAGTTAATCATATTGCTCACATCATTTTCGAGATTCCTAGCACTATGAAAACACACTTAAATAAATGACCAATAAAAAAAAAGGAACGTTTCTATCTGGGGAAAGAAAAATAGAACCTCCCGCGCATAACATATATGTCTACAGGTTTGAATTACATATAAAAATACAGATACAGTATAGTGGGGGAAATGATCTCGATTTGGAAATACTAGGTGCGCATAGTCGTATCGGGTAATTTTTGGGCTGTCACCAACTTTGTATAAACATAATTTAAAACTGACAAGTATCACGATAATGTTTTTTTATCTGACATGTGTCAGAACTAATTAAGCCAGTTATAAAACCGAATACGTTTTGGATCTTGATTGTTAAATTTTAATAATCTTTTTATTGTTTTGTTGGCTTTAATATGCAAGGTAAAAGCTGAGATATCTCATTTCAAATGTATTTAGACAAAGACTAAGTGTTGGCAAAAGCAAGTGAAATTACACAGACATCGATTTAAATCGATTCTACACTCCTCTGGGAAACGAAAAAAAATCACACTTTTCCTGTTAATTTTGTTTTGTTTTAAAACCTAGCAAGTTCTTTTGCATCCCAGTAACTATTTCACAGGTTAAATTAAATTACCACCCAAAGTATCAGGTCTTAGTAAAGGCGGGGACAGCTTTAGTGATAACTATTCCTAGTTATACTGTGAAAAAGGGAACTCAAACACCCAACAAAAACTTGCTCTTCCAGCAGAAATACTGAATGAAGTCTTTCTTTCTCCTTCAGTTTCCTATTCTCTATTCCTGGTTTGGGTGAAATCTAATATGGATAATAGAACAAGACACTGTTATCTTCCTTCGTGGTCATTCAAAGACATGTTGCCCCAAGTCTTGGTATTCACACTGGTTTCATTATGATAATCCATGGTCATCTCACCCCAATATAATATCTTAATCCTCCCTAAACACATAATGTGTTTATGCCTTTTAATTTCTTGAAGAACGCAGGGCTGCAACAGCACTCCTCCAACTCAGGGGGAATGGCCAATATCAAAAATACCATAATACTCTTTGTTTGTCCACCCAAAATTTTGCATAAGCTTTGTTTCCAGTTTCTCGTGGGAACATCTAAGTCCCAAGAGAAAATAAAGCAATGCTTATGCTAAAATTTGGGTGGACAAATAAAGAGTATTTAATGGTATATTTGATATTGGCTAATGATATAGTTCGGGAAGATCCTCTTTAGCTTGGCTTACGTCATTCAGGCAGGCTTCACCTCCCCTGTCTGCTATGGTCACCATTTGCACTTTCCTTGTGGATTCCATTCAAGGGCCTGATAAGTTATACATTTGATGCAGGCTTTCATAGCATGTGACCTATCCATCCCTCAACACATGTTGGACACAATTTTATCTTAAAAATCAGCTTATCTTAATACACTTACCTTAAATATACTTCGGTGTAGTGATTCACTATGTAAATGCTTTCTTATATTTTGAGATTAAATTATTCAATTTAAAAATTACAGTACAGGAAAATTGTTGAAATTACAATACAAAATCAATTACAATTACTTCGACAGTTAAACACCACAAAATATTGACAGCATTGTCAGTAAAAATTCATTTACTTTTGGGGTTTTGTTACTATGTGAATCTGCCAAATGGGGAATATAATTTCTCCCAACTAGCTATCAATATTTTGTGGTAATGCAGTCTTAAATTTGCAATTACTTTATAATGCTGGAAATGCAACTTCAAATGTTAACCCTAGACATCAATATATATGCTTGACCTTCAACTTACCAACGTTTGAACTGTTGGTTGGAAAGTGATGACATAGCAATGTCACGCTGCTGTTTATTGAGAACAAATTCCTGTAACCTCTGTTTTACTTCACTAGATGTCACTAAAAAAAGAAACAAAATTGTTTGTTAAGAAATTAAAATAAAATCATATTTAGCTATCTATGAGTCAGCTTAATATTAGTATCTAAAATAGATAATTATCCACTGAAATTTCTAAACAGTTTTCACTCATGCTGGGTCTAGGGCTGCATCATGCACTTTGTATCATTCTAAGTATAACAGCTGCCTTAAAGAAAAGACAGACCACAACGAGGTCATCATAAACCTGCACTATTGGCAAGTAATGAGTTCTTTATTTCCTCCAACTGAAGAGTAAACAATTACATAACATCCTTGTCTATGCACAGTATGGCAAAAGGAAGGTTGTACTCTCAACCTTTGAAAGGCTTGAGATCATGCAAACCCAAATTCTTCACTTTGCAGTCAGAGATCTTAACAAATGAGCTAATAAGCTCTTACACTCGGTGCTCAGTACAGAAGCACGATCTTTCTGTACTTCAGTACTAAGCCTGTTTTCAGAGTTATCATTGTTGTCTGAATCATAGCTAAAATATTGAGAAAGCTAGCATTCAATCTTGTAGTTTTCCTTACTTTCTTGGTGTGCTTGGAGATGGGTTTGCTCTTCCTTGACTTTGGGTATTTTACCTTCTCCATCATCTTGATCCATCATAACTTCTTCTGTTGTAAGCTCATGATCACTTGGTTCAACCTTGAAAATAAAATATTTTGAAATGACTTCAATACCATCAAGATGGCACAACTACAGAGCGGAGGGGCATTCTCTACAACTTCCTTTTCTCATCCTCTATTACTAGCAATGGAAAAAAATTGGCAGTCTAAGACTAAAAATATTGTGCATTCTGGGACTGCATGCAAGTGCTCAGCCCTGTATTTAGCCAAAATATTGAAATATAGCAGTAGTGAGAAATAATGAGAAATTTGCCTTTGGTGAAAAGAAAGGATTCTCAAGTTTAGTGAAAGAACAAACATCAGATTTGTTGATTCATGTTTCAAATCATTAAGATAATTGCAACTGCCATTTTGAAGCATTGACAGGTTGGATTGACTAAAAAACATTGTATTTGATCTTTCAAAGCATGGACCCCAACCGACAAAATGCTGCTGCTTTATTCCTTTTAGTAAGTAACCTGTTCACAAATTCTCATACCTCTTTCTAAAAATTCTTCACATACTGTGTGACGTCATCTTATGATTTTTATCCAGTTTTATAAAATGAAACTATAAACCAATCAGAGCATGTGTTGTTTTGGGCTTATTTTCTAATAATGCTTGCCACATATACACCAAAGTACCAATACTGTAGTGTAACCTATTTTACAAAGTAGAAATAACCTTGATTTTTGGTCTCTCCTGCATCAATGCTTGAGTTTCTCTCTTCTCCTTTTCCTGTCTTTCTCTTAACCTTTTCTCTTCCTCCCTCCTCTGCTTCTGCTGTGATTCTTGGAGTGCCTGGCGATAAAACTCTTCTCGTTGAAGAAGCTGTTGTTGGTAGTGCTGAAGAAGTAATTGTTTTTGAATATCTTGATGTTGTTTCCACTGAAACAGTTCAGCCAACTGCTGCTGTTGTGTGGATGATAATATAAGTCTTGGTACTGGAATGGGCTCTGTCGTGTCCATTGATCCATACTCATGACCATCAATATCTTTTAAAACAAGTAATACACTTACTTCTGTTTTATAGATAATGGTGCAAGAATAAATTTGCTTTAAACATAAATATAGTTGAAACCATTTTTTTGCATACGGTCATTTAATTTTGTTCAATAACAGTTTTTGTACTTTACTTTCAATTATTTTGTAGTTATTCTTTACAGAACTAACCAATCACATCCACGAGCTGTTGTGTGAAATCACCAAGTCACTTTGAAAATAACGTGGAAAATAGGCAGAAAAAATGCCTCGGCTGTTACATCAACTTGTGGATGTGACTGGCAAAGCTCTGAAAAAAGTTCTGAATTAAGTGCAGTGGTTTCATTAGAAGGCGGCTAACAGTGATTTATCACCGCCTACGGAGCCTCAGACCGCCGGCTACTTTGCCTGAGAAACTGAATAGAATTTCATTTGTT
>ERZ1740055.139-NODE-139-length-14453-cov-7.382345_pt1 | contig 14453 bp, 10 predicted proteins | sample MGYA00581747_ERZ1740055 | MGnify/ENA primary metagenome ERZ1740055 (study PRJEB43018, sample SAMN04849739) | marine metagenome | isolation source: floating plastic debris | place: Pacific Ocean | collected 2008-08-28 | study: EMG produced TPA metagenomics assembly...
CAACTTCAAAATCTTGGACGAGCAGCTTGGAGCCTGAGTTCTAGTTGGTCTCTGACGTCAAACAAGTAACTCAAACAGGTTATTTTTGCAGATTTCCATAATCGCAACACTTGAATATGGCATCTTTGTAAAAACTTTGTAAGGTTTATTTGCCGAGAAGGGCCGGCATATTCTTTTTCAGAATCAAGCTTTGCCAGCGAGGGTTGCTCTTACAGAGTTTGAGCGCTTATAAAAAGTAAAAAAAATTCCAATTTCAAAATAATTTTCAGAAATTGAACCTTCATGCAAGTAACATAGATATTAGCCAACAAAAAAACAAGTTTCCTTTATATGCATTTTAAAAGATAGCTGCAAGATTTGTAAGGTAATTTTGCCACTCGCGCTAAAATTAGGAATTTACCCCGTTAGATGTGCAAGTTTTAAGAATATTAATTATATTTTCGAGCTGTACCTGCACTTGTTTCCACTGCCAAGTGTTATTTGGGTGTAATTGTAACCGTAATTAACCTTTGGAGTATTCCCTTTTGCGAGGCATTGAAGCTGACCACACCGAACATTTCTGTTAAAAGAATCAAAAGGAAACGTTTCTCAGTGAGAGTTAAGGGTGAATATTAGTTATAGAATTAAAACTGAAATGCCGCAGAACTTAAAACGTTTATCTATTTTTTTAACTTCTCTATCAACTTCTTCAGCTTTTGATTTTCTGGTGTTAGTATAAAAATCTTTTTTTTTATTCTGTAATTGCCCAACATCAAATTAAAGGTCATTTACCATAGCAGTTAAAGCTGTAAAGACTAAACTAAGAGATGATCACAAAGCCAAACTATACATTAAAAATACAGTTGTTTATATAGGTTATGAGTAATAATTAACAATTATTCGCCGAAAGCGAAGTGAATATCTTGTGAATATTCACCACCCTAAATGTTTTAATAAAATTATTTAGGCTTTGTTCTTGAAACCATTCTTTCAAACAGAGGAAAATCAAAATTTTATGTTAAGGCCGTTTGCTCAGTCGCGCGTATCGACATCTGAAATTTTTCACCCTGGAGTTTTATTTTTCACTAATTAGTACAATTGTCATGATGAATAATATTGTATTACCTTTGAAAAGTGTTATCCCGAACTTAGTTGCATCCTCAGTGCTTTTAGGAATAGCTTTTTTTTCATTTGAAAATGTATTCATCTCGTGCGAGGTAAGCCGGCATAATGCACCTGTCATCGGCTTCCACGGGGATGAAGGGGAAAAGGGAGGAACCCCGGCATACCTCGGGAAATGTGGGTACTTTGAGATAAATACTTCCCCTTGCAGTGGGGGAAATATGGTGAAATATAGGTACACAGTCCTGACCCCTGGGGTAAATACGTGGACTATAGCGAGACAGTGGAGACTGGGAATGTTTTTCTTCTGGCTAATTGAAGAAGGCGGATCAAACTGGAGACTGCACGAAAGTATTTATCTTGTAATAACATCTGCTTTGCTAAACCATCGTTTTGATCTTTCGTTGTATTGCTGCTTTTTTGCCAACTTTAGATTGCATTGCTCGATCTTTCGCTGGGTTCATTCAAATGCAGTTCATATTCACTAGCATTTTAAATGTTAGATGTCGTGCAATGACCAAATCCGCTTGTTTGCTCTTTGTCTTTGAGTATTCAATGGCTTTTGTTTTTATCGTTGACTCTTATCATTTGATTTGATTTGTAACTGCTAAAGAAAACGTGCATTTACGATTATGCAGTTCAGTATTTAGTGCAGAGCTCAATTTCACGGCAGGTTAGGCTGGCACTTTTTTAGGTTGTTTCTAAAAACTGTAGCATAACCCGACAAAAATTCAGTTGTTAGTCTTCTTGTTCAAATATATTATGTTAGAGTTGCAGGGCCCCAGGTACCGGGAACAATGCGGGGGATTTGATAAAAATAATGCCTCAGTAGGTGAGGCAATTGCACGAGACGTTTGCAAAGTACCCACATTAGCCCGGGGTCTCCTCCTCGGGGAAGCCGATGACAAATACATAATACGCGATCCTGCACCACTGCAAGCACCGGAAACTCTATAAACACCCGAGTCATTTCACCAATTATGTTTATTTAATCTTATTATAGTCATTGATTTTAAAATCAGCAAAAGAACCAATCTTTTGAAGAATTCTTTTTTGAACAGAAAAAGACTTTCACGAAAGGAGTCCATCCAAGTTTCCTAAACATTGGGCAAAAAGTTGGGTTTACCCGGTATATAGACCGAGATGTTGTAAATGATGGAAAATACAGGCTTTCAAACAGATTGTCAACACCTTTTGCTTCTTAATATCAACCGACCTAAAATGTCGAAATGTTATTTGATTTTTCTTATTTCATCGCTGTTTTTGATAATGAAGTTTTGTTAACAACCATTTGAGAGCGGATTCGTGTATTTTCAGAGGTGAAACTTACTTTGTGTCACAGGGCACCGTGGTAGTTGGATCGCAAGTTCCATACCCGGTATTCTCTGTATTCAGTTTTTTGTAACATCCAAAGACTCCGCTGTTACTTGCTGTACGTGAAGGAAACGAAACCGAAAAGCATAAATGTTCTGTGTATCGCCTGTAACGCTATCTATTATCTTTTTTTAGTATTGTCATTGATTGTCTTTAACCATTCCTAATTTTATTTGGCTTCCATGCCCTCAACATTTACAGAACTTTTTGTTCATAACCCAACCCCCATCTAACCAAGCCACCCGATTCAAACCCTACCCAAGCAATTGAAAAAAAAAACGTCATCAGGTTTTAATATTATACAGTTTCAGGTTGAACAGTTTATGCCAAGATCAAAAAAATTAATCAAAGCATAAAGCCTGGTTTTCAAATAATCGCTGAGATCACCAGGATTGTCAGGATTGCTGGAAAATCCGTCCCGCGATCCCGGAGATCTTATGATAACAGTGACTTTGGTGATCCTGGCGATCGCTAGGATCACTGGAAGGATTTTATCTTAGCGATGGTAGCGATCTGAAATATCATATGCCAAGGTCTTGCCGTTTCTGAAACATTTTTCGAACCGAAAACCTCCTCTTTTTCTTCTTTCTTCTCTGAAGTTGGGTTTTTCTATTTCTTTTCAGTCTTATGACGGCGAGAATAATGAAATAGCATGCCTCGAGCTTCAGTGATGGTTCGAGGCCGCTATCTTAAATATCCCGCCAAAACACTCTTGTTTCTAAATTACATGCCTCTGCGGTTTACTTCGAGTCATCAAATGAAAACCACTTAATAGCCTCAATTGCTGGAATGGCTGGGATTGCCAGCACGAAAACCGGACGGTACTGGCGATCTGGCGTGGGATATGGCTTTACTGTTAAACGTCAAGTATAGAAAGAACAAAAGTGCTGGTAGCTAACTGGGCACTAATTCCGCGTTGGTAGCAGGCTTTACTGCTTATTATAGCAGCTTCAAATCAATTATTGGCAATAATGTGCTATCTATACAAAAATGATATACAATATTGAAAAACTATCGATCAAGTACAATAATGCATAGAATTTTTGAACAATATCAGAATTTAGTGGGCAAGATAACCCGTCTGTGAACATCGAGCTCTAGCTACTATCAATAGTATCATCTTACCAACTCCCCAGAGTTGCCTGCATTGCTCATCCTTGGTTTCGCTGCACTTTCCTTTGTAACACATCGACTAAAATTGAGGAAGACAAAGGCACATCACGAGGTTTTATCAATTACCAGTAGAATAAGACTTAGGTAATTAAAGCGAATATTGAGAGGTAAAACTTGCATTACCAAGTGTTAATGTAATATTCTTCATATGTTTTATTTACCAACGAGCCAGCTAAGCCAAGAATTAGCGAGCACTTATGTCTAGAATCGACCGCAGCAACGAAAACTCCAAAATCCACGAAATTTAAACATCTCTATAAAACTATCATTTAGTCACTTTCTGTTATATTTGTTGTCCGCAATCCACGGGTTTAAACAGCTCTCTATAAAACTTTCAACCATTCGGTTTGTGTTATATTTAATGTCCGTAATCCACTAAATTTAAACAACGCTCTATAAAACTTTCACTTGTATTTCAGGATTGTGGTGGTATTTGTAAATTTTGTGGATTTCGGAATTTTCGTTGCTACGGTAGATTCTGGACATAAGTGGATTCGTGTTTATGAGGGGTACGAGCTCCAGAAAAAATCAAAATTTCAGTTATCTTGAGTTATATAACAATAGCCATTCTTCATGATCAAGAGCCAAACAAATCTTGATTTCGGCGTAACCATACCCCTTCTTCAAGAGGTCAGTCATATAAGTGATTTGATTCACCAGTATATCACAGCACGAAATTTCAAATTTACATACATTTACGATTTGCGTAAAGTTGTTTAAAGATTACCTTTCCGCTTTACCCTTGCAGTTAATGTTTCTTAAAGAGGCGTAAAGTTACTGCAGCGTAAAACATAATAAAGTAGCAGTAAAGCTTACCTAAAGATAAGCTTTACTTAAGGAATGTAAAGGAAGCTTAAATCATGGTAAAAAAACTTGCGTAAAATTATATAAAGGTATTCTTTAGGTAAGGTACGGTGAGTGTTTTTATAATGCACAGAATTGTTGCCATGAAGGAGCGGCTCGCTTCGGCGGTTAAATCATTTGCAGTTTACGAAATTATTATCTTTACTAGGGGTTTAACAAAATGGCATATATGAAATTACAATAATGCTTATTCTTTCATTTCTCCTTGTAGGTTCCAGGCCCGTAGCATTGGGAAAATTTCTGGGGGGGCCATATGGCAGCATTTTTGTACCTAGACCCTTCTCAGCTTTAGCGTAATAATGTTTCTGTTTATGTTAACAATTTATTGTTAACATACATGCTTATATATGACAGAAATAATATATTTTTAATATTTCAATTTTCATTGACTATTTACTGTATTTCCACAATTCCTACCTTCAAAAAAATCCGGGGGGGGGCAGGCCCCCCGGCCCCTCCCTCCGCTACGGGCCTGCATAGAAGGTTTTTTCTTTCTTCACCCGTTCTACACCGCGATAGCCTAAACGTTTCAAAGTACTGACTCGCAAAGGAAGATAACTTTACTTGAATTAAGGTAATGCAATTTCAACTGACACGGTGTAGCATTGCTGTGACAGAAATATAGTCCGTGTTGAAGCACAATACAACGAAAAACAAATGCTGGGCCATCGCTCCTAAAAGCTAACTGGTAACATTTTTACTACATCAAATAGGTTTTCATGTCTTCATTGATTCTGAAGCATGAATCTGCGTCCAAAAACTATAAATGGAAATGCTTTCGTATCGAGTGTTTCACAATTAAGTTTTCAGTGAAGCCGATTCAAAATTTTCGGTGTAGATTCTCGATTAAGCCGCAACAAAGGTCTCAAAAATGTTTTATCATCCGGCACGAGTGGACTTACCGTGGGGTACCGATAAGTTATGACATTAGTGCCATACTGAATCATTGCAAAGCTGAACTCTGACTTAAAAACAACCCCAAAGTTTGTTCCATACAGAGCTTTGCGAAAAAAACATCAACATCTCATCCGTTGCTAAGAGCTTGATGAAAACTGCAAGAATCCTTTAGAATTTCTGCCACTTGAACGGAAGGCGTTTGAGACATAACAAAGATAATTTCGAATTTTAGACACGATGTGTTTGCTGATGTTTGTTCAATGGATGAAAACTTGACACAACAAAGCAAACCTACAATAATGAAAACTTGTTTTTTGTCTGCCTGTTTAGAGATTTGGTTCATTTTGGTTCGGAGAAATTATGGCCGTCAGCCAAGTGATATTTTTGTTTCAAATAAAAATATTTAACTTGAGTGCCAGAATTAGTTAGGCCTACGCCAAATGGAACGATAAAGGACTTGAGATATTGTCGTGGATATCGCATTTCGTCGTCAGATGAATTACAATGCTTCAACGCGCTTTCGGATAACCAATTTTAAAACTTCTAATTTACTTAAAACATATTTTGTTCACGTAGAAGGTATACACTATGAAACAATATAACTTGTTTAAAACAAAACCTTTGCAAGGAGTATATCGACTCATATCACAGTTCTGTTGATTAGACACTTGTAAAATTGTGAAAAACTGAAGCAATAGTGCTGTAACACAATTGCTCAGAATAGCCAATAATAACTGACAAACTTTTCATTTTTCAATCACGTTGACAAAGTGTCCAAAAACTGCCCCAGGGTGACCAATGAAATAAATGCCCTTTCACCAAAGGTCAAAACAACAAATGAGGGCCATGAAAAAAACAACCGATTTTTTTTTCGAACCGAGTTGAATATATCAAGTTTGGGCCGTGCAAAAGTGGTTAGCTTCATCATAATTTAATAACTTGATCGTGCCAGTCTCGGTTTTCTAATTTAAAAACACTTGGTGAACCCAAAACGTTTTTGAAGACAATATAAATTGCAACTCAATTTCTTAACTTATCACAAATCAAGACATTATTTCTGGCTTGAAGCCAAAGTTTACTCGCCCTTCGAAAAAACATCTCCCTGAAAACATATTCAAAAATAGAGTATTTCTCAAGAAAACTAGAGTTTTTCAAATATAATATGAAATCAAAATTCCATTAAAACCTGAATTTAGATAAAATGAGGTCATGTTTCAGTTTCGCTTTATTTCACCATTTTTAGTTTTAAAAACGCAAATGATTAAGTTTCATATCAAGTAGACACAAAAACATTTGTAAAAAAAACGTATTTCAACCCAATACTTTTATTATAATTCTTTTCAACTGTTCCCCAGTTAATAACAATATGTAATAATGGAAAATCTTTTTAAAGACTGTTCATAAATCGACCAGTCTTGTCGGGTAGCTTATAATAAACTTTAGACACAAAACAGCTAATACAAACATGGCGATTTGTGTTACAACAGCTAGGCTGCGATAAACCAAACGTAGCGGCGCTACAACATATATTTTATGCTACGCTTCAGTAACGTCTTAACTCAAAAGCAAGTTACATACGCATTGCATTGTAGCTATAAAAAATATTCTTCTAGAAAATATACTTATATATCTATTACTATAATCTATTCCCGAGTAGATTTTAGCATTGCCTTTAACTCAAGTCAGTAAGTGTAATACTTTTCTCGAATCAGGAGTTAGTCTAGAAATCTCACGCAAGCTTTCTTCCAGCGGCACTGAGTGCACCACAGATGTCGGTTTTCCATGCCATAAACTTTACGACATTTTTTATTCTCGCCTCGCGTCTTTCGGTGAATGGAGGACTGTGCGTGCGTGTGGGAGGATCGGGGGGAGGGTTTGGGGTGCAACACGGGTTTGAACGGTAGCGCATTTGTGGGGTGCAATCCGTCCCAGTTGAAGCTAAAAGTTTCATGATGTACGTGGCTCTCTCCAGCTATCGGCTCTGACCATGGACTCTTCACCATATCAAAGTGTGAATGCGTTGGAGTTGGAGACAAAGCTATCGGTGATGGATAGGGAAAAGCTTCTCCACAGTCGTCAATTTCGGCCTCGATTTCGTTGAAGTAAAATTCTTCCTCTCCATCGCTATACCCGTCCTCTGAATGTCTTTTTGGTCTGCAAATTTGCAGAGATAAAATAATATTGTCGCAAACTTTTTTAACGAAAAATTACTCAAATTAATGTTAATCTTATGCATTATCAATATGCTAGTTTAAAACACGAAAGTTCTCTTTTAGCTCATAAATTTATAATTAAGTGTAAATCGTATTCTATTCATCTTTACAAAATCCTTAAAAATAGCTAAAAGAACTAAGAAGACCTCAGTTTGGGTTTCATTCCAAAATTTCAGTGAGTTGTGTTTTACTAGTAAATAATATCTATATTGTAACTATTTTAATCACCTATGCCAGACGCCAATACAATGAGACGATTAACTATTTCGAAACATGTACACTACACACGTATAAAGGGCCGCCTTCCTGTTTTTCTAATATGAAATATCAACCAACAAACCAAAAAACCGTGGCAAAATACTTTGATCAGAAACTACAGCTCGAATTTTACCATTCAGACAGGCATGCTGCGATTGAAAAACTATTCGTTTGCAAACGGTTCCAAAATTCTCAGGGGAGTTATTGTTCACACGAAGGCTGGTGCAAAAGTCATGCATATTATTCTTCCTTTCTGCTCAGATCTTTGGTTTGGGAACTTATGAAGGAATTTCAAAACCACCTTTAATAACGACGATTGAATGCGTGGGTTTTTCGTGCAACAGATCAAGCTAATTCAGGTTGCGTGTCACGAATTCAAAAGCGATTCGAAACGAGAGGCGTGAAGTGATTCATGCAGCCATGCAGCCAAAGAAAGAGAATTATTTTTTGCTTACCCGAGATGAATTGTCCGGACATGTCTAATGATTCCCGGCGCTGTTGATAAAGTTTTTCCGCAGCCTGGCCATGTGCACTGATAGAGCGTTCGAACGGACGTCCAGGAGCACTGAAATGAACAAAAAGTGATTAACTTATGTGTTCTAATTAACACTCTCTTACTCTCAGATTGATTTCAAAACCATTACATCCACTTTCTAGCTCTCTTTCTAAATTTTGCACAGAAATATTAAAACTCACAAACATTAAGGAGTGGAAAAACAAGTATTTTAAAATAACGAATGCCCTTTGAGCGTACGATGTCGGATGATGCAAGCGATTGCATCCACGGAATTGAAATTTCAAACAATAAAACAAGTGTTTATTTTGTAAGAAGTAATTGTTACACTAAAACAAAGTCAAAATTATAAAAAATGTCAAGCAGGAATTCTTAGATATGCTTTCCTAAACAAACGCACTCAGTTTGGACAAGACATCGGTCGACAAATTTGCACGGTCGGCGTCAAAGTTCAAAGGACTATAGACACAGTTCAGTGCCAGTGGTTACTCGGACTTTCAACAAAGCTTGCCATGAAGTGATGTACTAATTCCTTGATGAAAACAACGGATTTAAACGTTAAGTTTTATCAAAAACTCCTAAAAATAAAGAAAAAGTAAACAGTTTCTCATATTCCAAGGCGGCTAAAAAAAACTCTTTAAAAACGTCCAAAAAGTTTTTTTTCTTCTCACAGTCAACCGAGCAAGTAAAATAGTACTCGAGGCGACACAGCGCTCGGTATTTGCTTACCTTTCGCTTTCGGTTAGTTTCTCGTCTGGGAATTTCAACGCTTATTCCTTCGTCAAAGGGTGAAGGCGGAGTCAAAACTGGGGGAAATTTTGGTTCATCGGTTGCAGATGCGGGAGACATTGAACCGACGGGAGAATTTGATGGAGTGAACGAGAACGGTATCTCAGAACCCGAGTCGGGCGAAGGAGGAAGCTGAAATCTGGACTTCTCGTCTGGTGAGGCAAAAGAAAATATTATTCGGTAATAAAATAATTTCATCGTTTAGATCCCCCAACGATAAGCTGCCGTGCGTTTAAGGAAAACCCCAAAAAACGCTCAATTTAGAACAAAGACGGCTGAAATGAACATGGATTGGAAAACACAATTTTACTGGTATTCATTGTGGGGTAAACAAACTTTGAATCTATGATTTTATCTTGAAAATTACCACTCACTTTTTTCGTTGAAAACAGGAGAAATGCTAAGCGCCGTTAAAACTAATGCAGCCATTTCCTCGCTCCGATGTAAATTTTCTTCCATTCTTCCTGCGCCACTAAAAGAGAAAAACAAGTTATGTGTTAGAAATTAATTGGCCCAAAGGGTTAGCGAAACACTTGGTACATATATTAACACAGTGTTAGCAAGAAAATTCTACAAAGCGTCCCTGCTCAAAGAAAATATCTGCACTAAATTGCTGCTGTATTCTTTTATAATCAAAATCTGGCAATTCTGCAATACTGTTGTCTTTTGTTGTTTGCAAGAAAATCAACGCCGGTACGCGATATGCGTGCAAATAGAGCAATAGAACTCGAGTTTGCATAATACCTATTTTTTGTCGCTCCGTGCTTGACTTTATTCGTAACTGGACAAAATACTGATTTGGAAATTTTCTTCTGAAGCCCTTCTTCTCGTGAATATTGTTGTCCTCTCGTTAAATGCACTTCACTCGCCTTAACTGCCAAGATGGCTTTGTTGTGTTCGTGTTTAGGAAAGACTAAAACTTCTCCAAATTCTGCGTTGCTTTTACAAACTGTGGCAGCCACTTCTTTTCCTTTAAAGAAGACATAAACAAGCTGCCCTTTTCTAAGTTGTACAGTACCAGGATTTGCGAAGCCTGGCCCAACAATTTCCTCCTCATCGACTTCGGCAATATATCCATCATCAAAGAGAATTGTGTAGGTGTTTTCGCCGGCCGGCTTGCTCTTCACGGCTTCAATTATCCCTGAGTAGAAAAACCCGTCTTTCCACGGAGCACAAACTCTTGTTCCAAGCATAGATTTTTTAGCCCTACGTCTTGATGATAACATTCTGCGTTAAATTTACGTGACTTTCGCGAAGTGTGTCCCTCAAAGAAAAAAAAATCAGGGATTTAGTTGGCTCGACAATTGCGACGTGCACCTCAAAAGACTTGATGATCAGCACTAGCGAACGTTGAGCGCTTTGTTATTGTTTTTGGAGCAGGCTGGGGGTGTGTTTTTGAGCTTAGTTGAAAACAACAACTTTTATTTTATCGCCTTATATGATTGGTGAAAAATGGCTGGCAAAATACAAGCGCTATCATAAGTGGCTCGCTGATGAACAATATCCTCTCAGCTATTGGCTAAGATGGAATTCTATTTTTATGTCGCGTGATGTTCATGTTTACAAAAACTGAGTTCGGAGCCGTAGCTCGGCGCAGCTATCATATCGCAATAATAGTTTCTTAAGTAACTAAAATTGATATCTTAAACTCAGCACGTATTTCAAAAATTGGTGAAGAAAAATACTGCGAGACTTGATGGCTATCTTTACGTTTAAATCTTGTTGTTTTCATTGGAGTCCTTAGTCGATTTGAAATTCGAGACGCTTTCATGTGATAGAACGGTTCGGTTCGCTATGAATAGTGAAATGAGATATACATGTCAAAATTCGCTCAATTGGCGAATCTGATTGGGTATTATGACAATTTATACAATACTCGTCGTCTTGCTGGCACCGGAATAATTAAATTCCTAGAACAGACTGTTATAAACACGCGATCACTCCATGACTGTGAATTATTCGTTTTAAATATCCGTGTTCTGGAGGTAAAAATCGCTTGTTTCCCTAAATAATACAAAAGTCATGTCCGGGGCGTACGAGATTGTTGGGTTTTTACCGTCTTGGGTGAACTGCCAGTCTTTCCAGCATTTCAAGACAAGACAATACGGCGGTTGACAAAGGTCATTAGACATTACACGTTCTGTATAAATCTTTTTCGTCAACCGGCTTTATTTTAGCGGAGATTAGAATAATATCGCGGCTTATGCACTGTAGGGAGTTGTAAGTCTTTCTCTTCGGCGCCAAAAAACACAGAAAACTTGCTTCTTCAAAAAACTATAAATTGTTCTGGTCACGTTATTTCAGTTTATGTGTTTTAGGTTTCACGTGTTTGTGTTCTAAATTGAAATTTAATCTAAAAAACTTCCCTGGGATAATGTCTCGTTTCTTTCAAAATTGTAATTCAAAATTTGTTGTGATTTTACGGAGTTAGGGTTCAAAATCTTATTGGTACAAAACTTCAATCTGTTTACAGCTATTGTGGTCTGGAAGACGGGTAGAAAGAAGATAAATATCTAGCCACGATATTATTTAAACAATAGTTTAATGTGCAACTGGCAGTATTTTTAATCGCAGTGTCAATGAAGCGAATAAAAAAGTCCAAAGTTAATGTATTTTGCTAATATTTAACCCTGACGTATTTGAAAGAAAATTACCATCAACATTGGACATGCTAAGTTTAAAAACCAGGAAAATTCATTGCTGGGAACAACACTTGAGTTTGAATCAGGCGATAATCCTGATTAAAAAAGGGCCGGGATTCCTCATTACTTTTTTTAACTTTCCTTTCTCGAATATAGACACTGTAACAAAAGGTTTATGTTTTTAATTTCCTGAAAATTTCACCTGATCGAAAAAAAATAAAATGCAACTGATGTGTGTTTGTATAGAGTTGAAGATCGCACGGCCAGTACAGTGCGTTATGAAAATACCATTTAAACTTACGAACATAAATCAAAATACATTGAAAACTCAATTTCAAAGGTGTAAAAACATGTACTTATATAAATGTTCAGAATCGTTCACAGTTATTATAATTCTTTGCCAAGAAATTTTTTTTTGTTTACTTGTCACAGTAAAACAATCTACCACCGGCAACAGTCTCAACTGATTATGTATTGACAAACAACTATTAAAACTTTTTTTTTTGTTAAAAACCACATAAAAAACAGCAATCAGAAATGGCAGTTTTTCAATTTAGGCGAAACAAAAAATGTCTCGAAAACAAAAGCTTTTTGTTTATTGCTACAAGTGAAAGTGAACAGAATATTTCTCGAGTCAAGAGCTGGTCACACTTCTCATCCCAATTATTGGCTTCTTACCAAAACACTTTCAGCTTGTTTCAAAACAAAACAGTTTTAAGTATTAGCTTGCTCTTCTAACGTGAATAGAAAATACATGGCCTTAACTTGAGGATATATATTTTGGCATTGTTAATCTCGAAAGTCGAAGTGTCAAACAATTTTTAAAAAAGTCTTCGTGCTATTCTGTGTTTAGCGCTACTTCAAGGCAAGTTTAGGCAACTGTCTTAGACAAAGTGTCAGTTTATATTAATTAGCACTCAATAACAGGCACGAAAGACTCACGTCAGCACTTTCTAAACGCCATGTGTTTGTCACCCGTTTGACTGCCAACTTAGGGGCAAATATCGAGCGATGTCAGCTCGGGCATCATTCCCAAAAATATGTCATGTGCCTCGCAGGTGAACAAGGACTTTTTAAACTCAGAAATGACATACATACGGTGAACGACCAGGAGCTCTAGTTCTGGCTTGTGTTATTTCCCGGAATAGTTATGATTCTAACCGAAAAACACTTCGAAATTTGCTGTCAATCAAATTTACTTCGGAAACAAGCGCCGTTAATTTTAAAGTTCTTTTAAAAATAGAATTTAAAAAGCCATTAAGTTTTTCATATAAAGGATTTCAGTCACTTTCACTTGATAATAAGACAATCTTAAAACATATCAAACAATGAAGAAAAATGAAGATTAAATTTGACATCTTGAAGAAGACAAAACGAAAAAGAACTGACACCTATAATCAGGGTTTTCAGAAGAAAGTAATGTCCGTCACTCTGATTGGTTGTACCACCGGATTGTAACTATTAGTATCTGATCTATGTAATACAAACGCAGTCTGCTGGATCGACCCAATGCCTTAAATTAACCCTCGGGACAAGTTATTTATGAGGTGTTTTTATTGCAAAACAAGCGGTTAACATGTATTCTTTCTAACGCCTTACAAAATAGAAAAATCTCTCTAAAAACAAGAGCTTTTTATTTTAACAGACTAATAGAAATATCAAAAGTGTAAACAGCGACAAGATATACTTTTTTAAAAAAAACTCGGCGCAAGACAGTAAACCAAAACTCCTCAGCCCCAGTGACCACTGCGTTAGAAGTAGATCACCAAGATGGCGAGTTGAAATACTTAGTGTCGTATTTTTAACGCATTATCGTTTTATAAATAGAAAAAAAATTCTGAGCCGTGTAGTTTTGAAAATCCATAAAAAATTTAAAATAATTTTGGAATGATGAAAATACAAACAAATTTCTGTGGAAGCTCCAGGCAAAAGATGAAATCCAAACAAACTTGAATTATTGTTTATCTTAAAAATGCAAAGGATCAGGTTTAGAAAACTAAAAAGCATAATTGAAGTGTTTTTTTCACTTGATCAGAAATAATACGCCACTAGAAGAGTAAGCTTTCTGGCGTAAATTGAAGTTTTGTTTTCTGTAATTTGTCGATATTGGGTAAGATTCAATGGAAATTTTAATGGCCCTAACCAAATTTACCTAAAATAAAATAATTAGCTAGTTTCAAAATGGTTAATCTCTCAGCCAATTTAGTTTCACAGACGCCAGATGGGCCATATTTAAAAAAGAGATTTTAAAAATTTTGGCTCTAAAAAAATCAAAAATACGCATTTCCGGAAATACCTTACGGAATTATAAAATTATTTCGAAGAAGCTTCTCAAAAGCTAATTGGCTCTTGTCTTCAAAAATGGCAGCTGGATTTTCTGTTGATTTACACGCTTTTTTTAAAATAAGAACCAGTAACTTTCGGCTGAGGCTGGGCTGTTCTTAACTTTTTGGCGATTTCAGCCTCAAATTGTTCTTATTTCCTGATATTTCCCAAAGGAATATTCATAACATAATATTGTTGCAAAACTGAATAGATTCCAAACAAAACTTTTCATCATACAGTATCGTACATTCATCATACAGTATCGTACATTCATCATACAGTATCGTACATTCATCATACAGT
>ERZ1740055.140-NODE-140-length-14415-cov-8.461908_pt1 | contig 14415 bp, 4 predicted proteins | sample MGYA00581747_ERZ1740055 | MGnify/ENA primary metagenome ERZ1740055 (study PRJEB43018, sample SAMN04849739) | marine metagenome | isolation source: floating plastic debris | place: Pacific Ocean | collected 2008-08-28 | study: EMG produced TPA metagenomics assembly...
CCCCGGCCTCCCACACAGCAGACTGGCACCTTACCAACTAGGCTAACCAGGCGGTTATGTAAGATTATGTAAGATTATGGAACCCTAGAGACCTTGAAGAATTGTTTGACCTGATGTTAGCTCACCCGAATGAAGACGTCCGATTTAAAGTGCGAGCAGATATTTGTTGGCAGACGTGTCGTGAGGCAAGTAATTTTGATGAGCTGTTGCAACTCGTTTCGGACCTGAGGCTGGATATCAAATAAGCACAAAAAGAGTTTAGTTATAAGTTTGAAACGATGGACGAGGATAAAAATAAGCAGAGAATGAAAATAAGTAAGGCCGTGCCAAGGAGGAGAAATAGCTTGAAAAAACATACCAAACAGACATCAGTGTCTTTTGAACAATCTTGTTGTTTAATAAGAACAATCTTAGCTATATACAAGTTTAAAAAGTTCCATGTCTGTCTTTATACACAATAATAAAAACAAAAGAGTTCCAGAAGTCTTTTTTATCCCGTGGTTGTTGGTTCCTCTGCCCTAGAATAACCGTAAGGGTAGCTGATAAATGTGTCAGGGTCCAACACACGTTTTTTAAACATGCACCAATCGGTAATCTTTATGCTGGGCTTGGGTGATTAGGGTGTAGGTTTTCGGCTGCCGAACAATCTTGGTGGACTCGATGATGCGGGTGGTACACGATTTTGACTTTTTTTCTGAAATTCATAAACTATTAGCAACTGTTAAATTATCTGCAAGAATTAGAGTTTAGACCATAGAAGTATTTAATTGTTTTTGAATTAGTAGTTGTTTTTGAATTGTTAGTAGTAGTTGTTATTATGTTGTTGTTCTAAGATGATTTTCACATGACCATTTGAACATATTTCTAATATGGACAATTATTGAAAAACAAGGTTTGATGCAAGATGGTTACAAACTTTTGAAGGCGACGTTAAATATACAACGATTTGTGATTATAGTTTTCTGAAGTAGATAACATTAATTAGAGTCATAATCTTGGAGAATGCATCTGAGAATTCTCTCATTTAAGTCTTCTAACTTTCCTGTGTTAGCAGCACCACAAAAATGCCACACTGATGAACCATAAGAAAAATGTTTCAGCATAAAAGCATTATATAGCTTCGAGAGAGTGACCAAGTGAATCAGTCTACAAAGTCTGTATGTAAAGTTTTAACAGTAATACATTAAATGGATTGTAAACTTTTATACAGATATAGGTGTTAAATAACTACTAAAGCAAAGCTTATTACCGATGATCATTCCAAAAATATCTATTAAGTCTCTTACAGGGAACTACATAATCAGTATTTCCAAGGATTGTGGCGTGTGATGCTTTTATTCGTTAACTATCGTCCCATTTTCCCGATACCATTTGTTTGCAACTTAAGTTTCGCTTCAAATATACACTCATCCAATGCTATGGGGACGTCAAAGTCCGATTTTTAAAGTGTATGGCCGTTAGCATATGCGTTTAGTTTGGCCAATTTCACATGGTATAGAACTGAAATCACTGATAAATTTAGCCCAAGTACTCCTCTTTTCAATTCTTCCCTGTTGAGAACGCGTCTCCAACTTTCACTCTCTGTTTCCTTCCTGCGGATAGTTTTCTAGTAAAGTACAGCCACTCTCCTCTATAGCTTACGCTTTAAGTTTTGCTAGGAGCAGATCATGGTGAGTGACATCAAATGCCTTAAACAAGTCCATAGAACGGATAACAGCAGACGTGAAAACAATTATTTTTTGCTTAGTTTATTTAGTTAATTGATTAATCTTCTTTCAAGTCTATATACGCGATATGCGAACGGAAGAAGAGAAATAGTTCGGGCTAGAGAGCAAACAAGCTTGGTATCTGGCGTTCACGCTGTCAGCAGGACTCGAAAAGTACGCTTTTCGCAGCGTAACACTGAAGACTACGGTAAGCAGGTGCGGTCCGCTCGGTGGTCCATTCCAATGTACATTCACCTTAGTCGGTTATATCTTCTCGTTTCTTTAGCTTTTTATTTAGCCTATTTATCTGAAGTAACCGCGGTGCACACTAGATCACACTAACTAATCAGTTGTACAATTTTGAGTCGGAGTAGAACAGTAGCGACAGCCGTGGCTTCATAGCTCGAACGCTGCAGGGGAATCGCAGAACACATTAAACATTTCACATGCTTCCTTTGGCGTTTACCTACGGTAGATATTTTTAAAACATCGTTGTGCACACTCAAACACATTTAAAACGCATGCTGAAAATTCGCGTAAGTTGGGCTGCTTAACCGTTTGGTTATATACCACTCAAACTCAGATCAAGGTCGCAAATATGGCGCATGTTTTCCAAATGTGTATAAATATATCTTGGAATATTGGTTACCAAGCAATAAACTCTGTGTGGAGTTTAAAACTATTGCAAGTACTAAATTCTGAATTGCTTTTACTGATAAACACGGAATGAGAGCTTTATTATTTGAGGGCTACGAAAAAAGGGGCTTTAAGTTTAAAAAATCCGACTAAAATCTGATAGAAATTCGAATGACGCGAAAGCTCTCCGGAACGCTTAAATTGTCCGCCTAAAGCAAAAATACTGGACTAATGCTAAATGATTATAATAATCCCAGCAATATTTTAATTAAAAGTAAGTTTCCAACTCAATTTCCTATTCATATAAGTTTCAAGAGATTGATAATGTGATAACTATTTTTTTGTGCATTTTTGTTCAAGTATTTTATTTCAATGTTGATCCAAAATTTCAAATATCTGATCATTTTATAAGTTTCAATAGTTTTAATCTTGGTGGTAACAATAGCGTCAGAACATGTCGCTTTCAGAGTCGTTATCCCTTAGTCAAAACAGTGTTTTTTTAAAAGTGTGCAACTAGTACTTTAAAGATCTTTTTAACTGTTATAAACAGTTTTGCAAATCAGACAGAATGACAGAAATCTCGCAAAGATCGCATGGCAACAAAGCTATATTGATATCAATTATTAATTTTGTTTTTGTCAAAAAATATTTTTAGTTACTTCCGAGTGACTCCTACGCATATCCTAGCGCGAACAAATATTCAAATGATTGTTATTATTGCTTTTCTAATATCTAGAAGGTTCTTACATAATAACTAAGTTACTGACGTAAGCAGATCGTTCAACAGATGTCAAATCTCTACTCTACACATTCTATGTGTTTTTGTGTATATTTTAAGACGCAAATAGACAACGAATTTTAAAATAAGAATGAGCTATAGTTTCTCAAATGTGCCTGATCAAAAGTGAGTCATAGAATAAGAAGAAATATTACCGAAAGTAATTCATACTTTGATTCATCTCCTAAGGAGGATCAAAGATTCTTATCTGCTTTTAGACACTCTACATACAAAAACCGCAGATAAGAGCCAGTCTCAATGGACCCAGAAATGTTCCAGCTACCAGAAAGTTGTAAAACAGAATAAAACATTGCTTAACTTGTAAATAACCTCTAGTAGTGAAATTCTATCCAGCATCTTTAATTTTTTATGCAAGTTTGTAGCAGACTGCGTTAGTAGAAATTTTACTTTTTTTTCAAGCATATTGTTGACTTGAATGAGTTCGCAAAAAAATTAGCAGTTTTCATTCAAAATGATATAATACCTACTCATATTAAAACGAAATCAAAAGCTTAGATATTACTAAGTACTCGTAGCCACTTAAACTGTTACGAAGACGACCCTGGTAACTGTAGCAGGGTACGGTTTAACTTTAAATCTTCTATAATCGATTTTAGTCAGCTGTTTTGGTCAGCGGTTTTAATGTCTTATAAGGTCTTATCAGCTGGATTGCGCGTACCCACATGAAATCTATAACAACAACAAAAGTGTGAATCTTGTGGAATATGTGGCTGGAAAGATAGTCTGTTCTGATGTTCTGAAGCTTAGATAGCACATGCATGCTATATAGTACATAGTGCTAGTACCTACTATCTGGAGCCCGGTACTAAAATGTGTACTAAGGCCTATGCCATAATATAAACTGGTAAGCCTGAATCAGTTTGCAGCTTTTAGCAAACTATTACAAACATACTGTGTTTCCCACATAAAAAATCAAAAAGTAAAAGCGTAATTGTTTTGGGATGTTATTAAGATCATTATAAGATAGTATAGAAAGCGCATGCGTGATGGTAGTATTTGAGTACTTAAGTAGGCATGTGGGTATGTATATCTATACTTGTGATTATCTTTCCGGCCACATTAGAAAATTATTACGCATTTACGAGCTGAAACCTTCACCGTACATATTGCCGGGTTTCACCTGACGTCATGGCGGCCATATTGGTGCACTCAGTAACAAAAGAATTTTGGTTATTTCTTTTGTTTGGTACACCAACATGGCCGCTATGTCTAGTGTCTTTTGTGTGTCCTGGGATTGTGTAAAAACCAAGTATATGATGCATGTAAAATAAAAATATAAGAAGGAGGAAAGGAACGGAGCTTCTTTCTCCTACCTCCTCCCCAGTCCTTCTCTTCTTTTATTTTACTCTTTTTCAGCCAGGCCACCCCATTCCCTTCTCTCGTTGCCCGCTTAATTTCTATACTGAGTGGCTATACTTGTCCCGTGGCCTCGATCAAGTTATCACATTGGATGCTTTCATATCAAAAACTGAATGTCATTTTTCATAACACTCACTGGTGTGTATTCGTTCTACTTTAAGATATATCGTTTTTCCTAGCTAAGCCAGTGACCTATTTCATAAATAGCACCGAGCCATTTTAGCTGACTGGGTTCGTTCTTGAGCAAAATAATCAAAAAAGGTTTTTCCCGAAGTGAGGGCAAGTGACAGACTATTTTCAAGAAATATCGTGAATTGACCGCCATTTGTGAAATAGGTCTAGACTTCATACAGTGTCATACGGTACCGCACAACGAACAGTTTTATAACCAACATTGGACATTTTTAGGTCCGAAACAAACTATAAGGTAAAATCCATTCCATTGGGTAACAGATGCCTAAGACTAGGCGTACTTATTGCCAATACTGGCTTGTTTTAGCAGTTCCATTGCATGCGACCTCCAAAAAGCAAATAAAGACAATACGAAATTGAAGTTTACAATCAGGAAGAGTAAGCAACTTAATCAGTTATCCTTCGACGAATGCCAGCTAACAGAACCTCCGCTCCTCGCATAACTTATTTTATACAGGCTACGCCTGGTAGTATCACCTACCAACGTGGTTTACCTTTATTATAATAATAATAATAATAATGACAATAATCTATTTATATAGCGCTTAGTTACCTACTAGCATGCACACCGCGTTAATTTGCTATCTACACTTGTTTTTTTATCTTTTAACCACATTCCACATGTAAGAATTATTTACGCTTTCACTGTTAGCTTTGCAATGCTGATGAGGTCTGAAAACTCGTCGAAACAGCTGCTTATAAAATCTAGCTGAGGTACCTAACCTAGCCCGTCAAGGGTACGCCCTGGCGTTCTACTACACCGAAACAACTGCTTGTATGTATGATCTAGACGAGGCATACGGTTAAAGCTTGTCAGGTTTATTGTTTCATTCATCGAAAACATTTTATAACCTATGCATAAATTAATACTAAATCTTTTATTTTATATAGATTTTATTGACTATTAAAAATTGCAAACTCTTTTCACTTGCTAATCATATTATAGAGAGAGAATAAAACGCATGTATACTAAATTATAAATAGCGTAATTGAGCTAATCGATTTGCAACTATTAATGTAGTAAGGGTTACAAAACTTTCCTTTAAATTTACAACTAAAGCTTACATATAACTGTTCTTTTCTTGCCCTACTCAGTTTTTGGCTTGTTGTTTCAATTTAATGTCTCTGCAGAATCAATAGAATGTTAACAGGCCAAGTTCGTCTTCCTGAAGAACATTACCATTTTGAATGACGTCTGTAAACTTCAATTCGTTTCGTGTGTAGTTAAAACCGCATAATGTTGTTAAATAGTCTTTAAAAAGTTTTAAAAAAAAGACATTTTTTAAACAAAAAACTGTTGAAGTGCGCTGGACTTAACCATCTTTACTCTAGGTTGAAAAACAATGTTTTGATTATCGCCAGAGGAAGAAGCGTGCGAGAGATAACCCTTCGTCAGCATAACGTTGCTACTTTACGGCAATGATCAAACAATTCAACTTAAAGTTGAATGAATGAATCAGCCACTTTGCTTTCGTGGTTAACTGCATGCGAACTCTTAAGATCTTCCGGTAGGAGTTACAACGGAGGTTGGAATGTGAAAGAGAAACAATTCTATCTGGCTGGTTTTGTCCAAAGATCAATTCAGATGCTACAAATCCCAAATTTGATGGAATTGCAGTTTCGGCCGATAGCAAATGAAGGGTGAAAGTTCCTGAAACTTCGTCATTTCATTAAAGTCAAGAGGTTCTCAAAGTGCAAATCTATTTCGTAGTCTTTTTGTAGATGTCGGTGGATATCAAACTTTCAGTTTATGGTTTCGACAGGTCCAACATTTAACGCTTGAATGGAGCGAAACAACTGAGTAAGAATATGCCAACTTGATTGTTACAGCTTTCTGCAGCCTAAAATATCCCCTACAAGGATATTCATTTTACTTCTAGTAATTTGATATCTGCGACCTCAATCAACCTTCCAGAAGAATTGCATTTATGACCTGTTGCTTGAAAGGTAATACTTAGCTTTGACTATATACAATTTACAATACCAAGTACAGTCGATGAACAAACCTCAGTTTTTAAAACTTTTTCAAATTTGTTTAAGAAATGCGGCAGTCCTTGCTAATATTGGACAAGTTATTGCAAATAATGAGTAATTTTTTACAACATGCTGATTTTTGTTGATGTTTTAATTGCAAATTCAGATTGTACGGATATGAACAAGTTCATATTGACAAAAGTGGTTCGCGAGTTTATCGCTCAATAGAGTTTGTTCTAGTTGAATTAGTTTTGATAAGTGTGTGTAAGAAGAAGCATATATGTACATTGATGGTTTCAACTCTCTTTTCCACCTACACCTACATAGTACGGAAATTACACTCCAAGATTAAAAGAGCTTCTATAGAAGGAGAAATAGAAACAAGCACGCTATAATGACATATTGTATTTTAATTTTCAGTTTCTAGTCATTTTATTACGTGAAGCAAAACCCACTTCATTTCAATATGAAGTCAGTCTAAAACGGAAATTACACGTATGAAAATAAAAAAAGACATCGAAAAAGGAAAACTGTACTCATATAGTCTTAGAAAATGCTGCATCTACAGATTTTAATATATTCCTGTAACTTTTTGGGGCTCGTTTGGATGGAAATTGGAGTTCAAAATGTTATAAATATATGCGAGCTTCTTGTAAAGTGACCGGATGAACTCCCGGTTGTAGATAAGGTCACCTCAGCTATTGATGCATTGATGCACATCCGCCAGACCTGCACGATGTCTCTGATACTTTTCTTGTTTAGAACAAAACTCAGGAAAGGTGGGATTAAACGGATAAACAAAAGATCTAAAAATGTAATATCTGCAACTTCCCAATCGTTTGTGATTTTTCAATCTAAGGTAAAGCTAAGGTTTTGAGCTTTGAAGAACCTTTGTGACCGACAAGGGGCCGATACAGGCTTATTTCAAATACAACTAACTCAAACATAGAAATAGAAAAGTAAAGTTTGCAGTCAAATCATGGTTGAACTAATCAAGTGTACCCATGCGTAAACGAACGGCTTGACACCACAAATATTTAAAATTTCCAGGTCTTGTCTGAGCAAAGGAGAAATGAATATGTTCTTAGAAGGAAATATGTAACTTGAGTTAACATATTCTTCATGACTGACTTGGCCTTACACTCCAGTACTGAAGGTCTTGTGCTAGAGGAAATAACTTTCAGTACGTACTTAGAGTTTAGCTAATTTTGTCCACCCTGAAATCTCAGGGTTTTTTTTATATACTGCCAGTAAATAATTTAATCGGTTTTAGACACAATCATAATCTGATGGAGCAAGCTAAAAACTTTACTGTTATTCAAACAATGAAAAAATAATGAGATAGGATGTTAATTTTTTTTCTGGAGACATGGCTTTCAGGAATTGAAGCCGTTATGTTATTCAGTTAAGCATTCCATTCTTTACCCATTCTTTAAGCATTCCATTTAAGCATTCCATTCTTTACCAGCGCTTAGAAAGGACAAAGGAGAGAGTTGCATATAGTCCATATTATTGTACTACAACTTGTAGTTTCCTCAAAATTTAAAAATAAGTATATTCCAAAACCAAACGCAAAAATAGTTGGATTTCCATCCCTTTCCCACATGTTCTTTATGCCAGTTTTGCAGGTACCCCAGATGATTTTTCAGAATAAGAGAATAAGACCTTTCGTAATATGATTTACGCCCATTGTTCAGCTCGCAAATTATAATTTATTTCAAAGACAAACACAGAAATAGTTCAAGGATGCAAAGCAAAATCTTGTTTATGAATGAGAGAATTCGGTCACTTGCTAAAAGATGTCAGCTTATAATATAACCACGATAAGCCTGTAACTTAATTGTTGCGGTTAGAAAGACGGGCTAGAGTTATTAATTCTGAAAATGGATATTGTGCTGCTAAACTCAAGGGTTGAATGTAAAGGGAAAGTAAAACTAAAACAGATTCGTACTGACCGTTTGTCAACAGGTATACGAACAGATAGTGATAACATTTAAAAGAACAGCAAGTTGATAGAGGACCCAAAAACTATGCAATTTGATTTAAAACCAAATTTTAGTGGTCATCAAGAACATTAAAAGTGCACGAAAAGTTTTCAAAATAATTTGCATATATCACAGTTTGCGTTTCGATTATTCAGCCTCCGATTTTGCAACTGCGCAATGTTCTAACGGTTGCTAAAATCCTAGTTTATACGAAAATAACAAAAACTTTATCTTTTGAATAAAACACCGGTGGCAAAGTTTGTTAGCTTTCGTTAGCGCAGTGCAATGTTTTAGTCAGTCGAAACTGCTCATTTTAAAAAAAATGATTTTTCAATAGTTTGTGTAGATTTTTACGAGTTGGAGGAAGTTTTGCCAAAATGAGTTCCTTGAAATCAAATGACTGCAAGTTACCGTTTTGAGCTTTCGATAAATCAGAATGTTCTTTCTTGTTCTAATACCAGGAGTAGAAACCTGTTGCTTTTCTGCGGGTAGCAAATGTGCACCAGCAAACTACTGAGTTGTCCTGGAGAGAGTAAAATATTTATAGAGAAGGCACACAGCAAAGACTTGCTGCGGAGCACACTGTGGATGGGAAATCTGTCAAGTAATTTTAACTGCTCGCCAAACTTTTTCAGTTTCACCCAAGAAGCAAAGCCAAAAGTTGTTATTTTCAGGTGCGTTGTTTTTACAGTCCAGGAAGTTGATCAATATTGTATCTCATTTATCAAGATATATTATCCGAGCAGCTATGATATATGTGATAATATTCCCTAGTTGCTCCCAAGCCATGAAAGTAAATTTTTTTGTAAAACTAAAATTTTGTGAGATATGCCTTTCTTTATCCAACAAAATGGAGTTTCGTGGACTTGCATCCTTAGTTTTAGCTCCTAATGTCGCAAAGAAATGCGATTAAACTTCCCATTATGTTTTTTCTTTGTGTGCAAAATTAATTATTCTTACTTCTCCGTGTTCAAATAGTTTGACAATTACCGTCCGGGTAGAGCTGCAAAAAAATATTTTTCACGTGCACAGCAAAAGCAATAAAATTGCGCTAAAGCTAATGAAGAAGTGTATCGAAAAACTTTGTTTTATGTCTCATTTAGTTTAAACCATTTGGTTTTATTAAATTTGAAATTTTGCGACTGAAGTGATTTGCAATGGTCTCGACTTTTAGCAACAACAATACAAGTAGGAGCGTGCTTTTGCGTTATTCAATTGCTATGTTAAAACGGATTCCTTGTAATTTTGTTTGTTTGATATTCTTGCTCCTTCTTTTACACCTCTTTGTTTTTTCCACGAGTTGCTTTTTTCCAGTGATTAACGAATGTCTCAAATGTTAATTGTTTCCGAGAACTCGAATGGCGATTATTGAAAGGTATTGTAGCGAAAGTCTAACATATTGTTTCTGTGGGATCTTTGTTGGTCCCCAGAGAATTTTTTTATATCGAGGCTTTCAGCTTAATTGTTTTACAAAGTGTACATGCAGGTGGTGTGAGCGTGGGCGAGTGGCTATTCCGTTGCAATCTAAATTATTTTTGTTAATATATGGATTTGTCTTATATTACTTTAAAAATTTCTACAAGCGAGATCCGACATAAACTAACTCTTTCAGTTAAACTGCCAAAATCAACTAGAATTTTTACGTTTTTAAATAAGTTTTTATACCGTTTAACTAACAAACAGCAGTTAGTTGCGATTAATTAGCTTGGTCTTCTCCTGGCCCGTTAAAAGTGGAAGCACTTAATTTCGCTTTCAATGAAGCATGATTTCTGATCGGTGCATCGATTCTAAACGCAAAAACAATTTTTAAAACGTTTTCAAATTAGGAAATTAATCCTTCAGAACGCATCATTAGCCAAAAGCATACGTCTATTATCTTTCAAGTTTGCACAAAAAACTATTTGAGATGGCAAAAGATTGTCTTTTATTTTTCCAAACACTATGCAGTTGCATATGGCGGATCTTTCCGGTTTTTCCTTAGGGGCAAAATTTTATTTCGTTTTCGGCAAACAAAACGCTTACGGCTCTAATCCTTAATTATTAGTTTTGACTCGCGTAACATAAAAAGTAACCCCCTACTTAGAGACAACTCCTTTCAGGCTAAGGTCTAAGACACTTTAAAATATTAAAGTTAATCTGCAATATTTTGCAGCTATTGTGTAAAATTAAGAAAGCGCGAACGATGGCAAGTCAATTCACTCGAAATATATTTTGTTTTAGAAAAACAGATATCAGAACAGTCATAGATAAATACGTTCAATCTTTACTGTCACCTTAAAAGTAAAAGACCTTAAAAATATCTAGAGAATTTAAAGAAACTAAATACATCAAAAATATGTAATTCTAATAATCTTTATCTCATTTTGTCTATTATTAACTGATATAAACTAATTCTATTCTAACTTAAGTACCATATCTAAGAATTTTAAAAGGCTAAAATCTATTGTTTGGAAAGTGACGATGACACTCGAAAGTCAGAGAGAAACTCATCTATGCCTCCCTTTCGACACTTATATCGTGTACTCATCACTCAGCGAATGCTTTATCACAGTGCATTAAGTTCACGAAATATTCTCATTGATCCAATAGAACACTGGAACTTGCCTAATCAAAATGTTCAGTCTCGGTCAGTGTTTTTAACTTGTTCCAATTTTGTCAAATCTCAGTTTGCCCTTATGAAAAATCGTGCAATCATTTCAAAATTTCTAAATATATTGAAAATAAATACAAAAATAAAAATTTCATATTTCTCACATCAAAAAATAGGAATCATATAAGTTACATCGTTTATAAATGAGCACTTGGCACGCTGTTTCTTTATGTGATCATTGAAGCGTTCAAAATTCCGGAAGTTTAACCTTTGGAATGTGAAACGTTTGACTGATAACTGGTAAACTGTTTAAAAATCCAATCTTCAATAAAGACTAGTTCCTGTTATTTTTAGTACGTGATTTGAATACAACTGTCACTGGCTCTTAACTTTGAGCAATCAAAAATCACTTCCGAGTACATCTGAAACCGCAAATATTGATCTGATCGTTTTTCCAGCCAAAAATACCGTGACATAGATATTAAAAACCTGTTTAGTTCACATCAGAACATTTTTTAAGAAAAAAAATACAGATTCTCTAGATTGTCAAAAACACTATTTTTAAAATACAGCTGTAGTGTTAAGTACTTGAGGTTAAAAGTGTTATCAAAAAGAAATATTTTTTAAAAAGTTTAAATGCTGAAACAAACCCGTTCAAAACTAGTAGACCGACTGGTATATACTTACATTGCCAAAGAACGCAAGAAAGTAGTGGCTAAAATAAAGTTTTAACCTCAAATTTCCGGTTGTTGTTTAAAAAGATTAGAATAATGGCTTTAATGCTCACACAGTCTGAAAATGTAGTTGATGACAGTTATAAAGGCGCGGTGATCACGGTGGAATACGGGAGATCACTGGGAAATATGTGCGTGCAACTCAGACTTCACATGCAGCTCCTTATATCTCGTCACATGCTGAAGGCAAACTGTGCGCTGGTGTACTTTCTTCCAATAAGAGCAAGACCATCTGATCAGCACAACCAGTTTTAAAATACACATTCTATAACCCAGGCCGACCTCAAAGGTGCTGTTCGCGGTTGTTTTTTGGTCTGTTTCTGCATTCTGCAGAACAAAGAAATGAATTCCAAATATAGTTTGTGTTGTTTCAAGAAATTGCTAATCATACGTGCCAGGTCACTTCAGCGACCCCCAGCTTTGTTCAAGAACATGGTATTTACTACCATAAAAGAGCGTTTCTAGAATAACTGTGATGTAATTGAAATAACCTGGGTAACATAACAATGGACGCTCGTCGTCCAGCTTTCAGCTGAAAGACGATCTTGTGAACGCGTGACGCGCCAGCCATGCAGTCAATCAGGAGACACTGTTCAGCACTGTTGATACTCTGTTCCGAGTTTGTGAGTGCAAAGATTCCAAACGAGTGTTCCGAAACTTTAAAATACACATACACTGATACAGCAGGGAGCTTATTAAAATTTTATAACTAATTAAGCTAGGAAGCACTTAAGAGATAAATGGTTTTTCAACTTGCAGAATCTGCAGTGTATTCTAAATTTCGGCATTTTGCCTGATCAAAGGATGCAGAGAGGTCAGAGTGGAGAACCAAAAGAGATCAAGTTTACGAAGGTGTGCCGTAACACAAATTTTAGTCTCATTTCGCAGTGAAGGTCAATTGCTGATCCAGCATACAGAACTTCGCAATGACGTAATGGAGACAAACAAGACTTGAACCGGCAGACTGTCAAATAATTTCCGGTTGTTGACTTTCGCTATCTTCAAGCAAAGTTAGCGCACGATTTCGGTTGATGGCTTCGTAAAATTCTTCGGAATAATTAAAAACTAGTTTTTCTGAGCTGCCATAAAACCGTTAAGGTACAAGCTTTGCATACGCGTTAAATTGATCACAAAACATATAACGCGGGAAGTTTTGTGTATATTTCAACGTGTTTATTGCAGATTGTGTATTATTGTGATCGTTCCACCCAACTCCCGAGGGAGTGCTTAACAGCTGATACCTACAGCTGATTGGTTATTTGCAGAAACATATTGTCTGACGTCACACGCCCAGCATGAATAGAGTAGTTGTGTGAAGTGAACCCCGGCCAGCGAGATCGAAAGGAAACGTCGTTTGCATGAGTTGTATTAATACATTGAGGTTTTATTCATCACAAATTCGGACTGTTATTGTTGAATTTTAACGATCGACGTTTGTGCCAGTTAAAAAGGATAACAATATTTCAATGTAGCCAGAACTTCCACGTGGAAACAGTCGTTGTAAGGTCAGTTTAGTACGGTCATGTTGGTTGCGGCAGCAGTGTGTGTCGTCATTGTGCTTATTACGTGGAGCTATCAATAAGTGTTTGCTGAACAACGTTTTTTCTTCGCTGCAAATTGCGGAATTTATTTTTGGTATTTTCTTTCGACTGTTGTAAACTACATTGTCAGTGTGTTTAAGTTTTTAGCGAGCTCAGACGGCGAGTGTGAAACTGCTTGATTTTGGCAGGCATTCGTGTGTAAATTCTATGCAATTTCCTTTGATTCTACAACCTATATCCTCTGTGTCCAAGTGACCTTCATCGTGTATGGAATTAACGCATTTGATGAAAAATAGTGCTAACGAATACGATTTTAGGAGCCGTTTTTTAGCTTAAAGAAATTGATGAGAGCGTTCAATTTCCGTGTTTCGAATGATGGTATTTTCCCAACAGCCGGTATGCGAAAATGACAAACCTAATAGTTTTTAATTTGGCGACGAAAAAATCACATACGCAGTTGTTCCTCTAATATTGCAAAGAAAGGATTATTTATCTTAGCAATTTTTCCTCGAGAAAGAAATGATTTTAGAATGGTTTTGTGTTTTCAGCAAAACACTCCATTACTTTTCAGATTTGATTGTTCCGTATTTTCGAGCAGTCTTTTGTCTTGTGTTCCGACTCGATAAAATTCCTGTTTTGCATTCATGATACATCTGCTCCTGCGGCCCAATCTTGACAAACACATTTTATTCATATGTGAGGAGAATGTCATGTGTTTTGTGCACGACGCATTTCAGCCAGAATCGTGGGATCGCCTTTGTAAATTTTACGACAAGTTCGTTTATCATGGAATAATGCTGAGAATATTTTTATGGTGTACTTGTATTTCAACACTATTTCCAAACACGACTCTCTTCCGTTCTTATAGCGCAAATGTGAAATTCGTGAAAACGACCGTT
>ERZ1740055.141-NODE-141-length-14406-cov-41.156226_pt1 | contig 14406 bp, 4 predicted proteins | sample MGYA00581747_ERZ1740055 | MGnify/ENA primary metagenome ERZ1740055 (study PRJEB43018, sample SAMN04849739) | marine metagenome | isolation source: floating plastic debris | place: Pacific Ocean | collected 2008-08-28 | study: EMG produced TPA metagenomics assembly...
TTCACATTTTATCCACGAGCTGGCACAAGTATACGCTCCTAGAGCGTCTTGTTATATATATACTTTTGATTAATAACTATTCTATTTTTGAACAGACTGTTCACTTCATTAGAGACAATAAGGAATATTTTCTATCCATTGATTTGAAAGATATAAATTCTACCTAGAATATAAAGAATGGTTACCTTTCACACACATTTATTGGATACTCACGATGTAAACATGTTTTCAAAGTGCCAATAAATCAATGTTGTTGTTGTTGTTGGATCATTTCAAAATTACTAGCGTAAGTTGATTGACGTGTCAGTGTTAATTGAAAGTTAGTTTAGCACCGACCTAAACAAGTTGGATCGTCCTATAATGGTTTCTAGCCAAATGGATATGTAGCACGTAATAACATAATCCTTCTTACAACTTTTGAATACTCCGATTTTCTTATACACGATTAAAGATTGTAGTTAAGTTATAAAGAATAGCTAAAATAATTTAGATATATAAACAGGTTAAGCAAAAGAAAAACGGTATTTCAATATACGTGTTTATAAATTAGACAAAAACCTTTTAATGAAAAGAAATACATTAAATGAAGATGAAAGTGCCATAAGATTGTCGTTTTAGCATAAGACCGAACATAAGGCCAAATATTGTATTGGTCAACGTCACAAACTGATCAAAGCGCTGTAAGGATAAATTCCAAAGTAGTCCGTGTTTTAGGTGAGTTGTAAAGATGTAAGATTCATCCCAAAGAATATAACATGGTATGTTCTCGTTGCCTCTGCTGAGCGAGGTTTTGGGTACAACAACAGATCAATCCCTAGCTTATTTAACATGAGACATGTTGATATTAAAGTAGTTCTTCTAAACTGATTGTTAAAGAACTTAGGCGGGACAACAGGCTAGGGCTTGTAACCAAGATCATATTGGGTTAGAAAACCGAGTGAAAAAAATAAAATAACGGAGCTGAACAGAGTATGTCTGCTCTTTAGTTACTCTAGGTTAGCGGAACTCTGATATAAGGCCATAATTCTTTCCTTTCCGACAATCATGGACCTTTTTTCCCCGAGTTAAATAAATATTGTTGTTATTGTTGCTGCTGGAGTGATATTAATTAAAGGAAACGAAAAAAAGAAGCAGCAAGTAAAGAACTATGGAATATTTTATAGATTTTTCTGAAACTCTACGCTTTGGGCTGTGAATACTTTCTGGAAGAAAAAATGGAGGTAAGACCACTTATTAACTTTTAAATACAGGGCGGAAATAAATAACTTTTACATAGGTTCACAAAAGAATCCACGAATAAAATGAACTTCAATAGAAAATAAATTCAAAACTTCTCTCGAGTAAGCTATACATGTGAATGTGGTATACACAATGACTCACTGGTATATTTTTTGTCTTTTTATAAACTCTATTCGTGGTTGGCGCATGCGCAGTTGGTAAGATTTCTGTCTTCCTACGACAGGGTCCCATGCTCGATCACCGGCATGAGCCGGGAGCCTGAATGGCATTATTTGATTACAACTTTTTGTTCTGTTAGCCTGTAACCATTTTTTCCCGCCAAAGTTGACTCAGCTTTCCATTCTTACCAAGTAGGTCAGTTACTAAGCAACAGTACCAGCGTCTAGTGGAAGCTAACCTGCAATTTATTAGTGTCCCGTCCAGGAAGAGTCAAAGACTCTCATCCGCTTAACACTACAGAAACCAGAGATAAGCACCGGCTCCATGGGCCAAATGGTTCACAGAGCCTTTAGCTTAACATTCGTGTATAGAAAGGGTATCTGTATCTCTGTAACAGATTATCGTTCCCAGGCCCTCACAGCAAAATGTAACGATAAGTTGACAACTATTTCAGTCTAGGATCACAAATACCACAAATCTTAGCCCACGTCAGCCCGAGAATCGAACCTGGGCCCGTAGTAGTAAGTGGCTTGAATGATGATCGGCTGTACTCGAATCTCACTTCTGACACAATAATCTTACACTTTCATTGGAGTGGACCGAGAATTGTTTCTAAGGGGACGTTATGTGCACGCAATGAGGACGGGAACATAAACGATGAAAGATCAGAAAATTTTCATTTCTTTCTTCGTGAGTGTCATCTGGGTTTGTTTTCTCCAACCTCGTACCCAGGCTCATTTAACTGACGTAGTGATAACGTGAAATGAGCCTGGGTACGAGGTTGTGTTTTCTCCACCTTATACTTTGTGAGCAGAAAACAATTTAATCATGTTTTGACATGAAGCTAAACAAATACTGAGAACACTTTCGTTAAAAATGTTTTTCTTCACCTTATTTAAGCATTAGAGCACAACTTTCTATGACTTTATCGGCGAAATAGAGCACGCGTGATGTTGGGAGAGACACGAGAACGTTGTAAAATCACGAGCCGCAGGCAAGTGATTTTACAACGTTTCGAGTGTCTCCAAACATCACAAGTGCTCTATTTTGCCTAAAAGTCATAGAAAGTTGTGCTCTAATGCTTTTATGATATAGCAAAACATGCGGCAAAACAAGCAAGCGAAAACCATGACTTTATCGGTGTAATAAAGCATAGATTTGAACCAATAAGAGCGCGCGTTATATCGCAGCTATATTATAAAACTACTTACTAGCAAACTAGCAATCTCATGCTGTAGTCTGTGTCCGTAGCTATGGGGCCAGCTTTGGCAAAGCTTGTAAATATTGATCAATAAATCATTCTTGTTTGGCTCGATCCACTAGAATGAAATATTGAATCAGCCTGATTATTTACCACCATCATTTTTTAATGGCTTTTAATAATTACAATAGACCATTTTCAAAGTTCAAGTTACCACGGAATATAACGACAACGGATTCAATTTGTACAGTCTAGCCTCGATATGAAGTTAAATATTCTTATGCCAATGTAGTTTTACACTACTTACAACTGTGTGTATTGTTGGAGGTTCGACTTCTCGCTCTCATTCGCTAGTATTCTTGAATAAAACCAGGCTAGGACTGTATAAATGGGTCTGCAGTCAGTGGTAGCTAGGAATTCGAACGTAGTTCCTTCATATATGGTACATTATGGATTTATTATAGGGTTAGGGTTTAGGGTTTATTCTATAGTATGCGCCACATAATGTACCATATATGAAGGATCTACCAACTCGAAACTGGTCTATTTATACTAATCAAACTTGTGTTAAAACTGTTCACGACAAGCCTCCAATAAGAAACTATTCTACACTTTATCGTAAAACGCACAAAACACTAAAAAATGAGTTCAGTGTGTTCTAAAACTATATAAACTTAACTTTTCGAAGTTCGTTCGTCTTATTGCCAGAGCAAAAAGGTTTACAATTTAGCATCTTTCGAGCTAATCTAATGCCCTTTTTAGATTTTTGACGCCGTTGTGGTGCTTACAGCATTCACAGTGGAAATTGTTTTCAGGTAAGCGAAATGAGTTGAAGGTTTTTAATCTTAACTAACAAGTGTATTTCAAACCGCTAAAAATATTTATTCTAAAACTTTTATGTGCAATTTGTATATATAGTTATTACAGCTAACAGTGAATACTTATCAGTTTATGATAATATAGATACTGTTGCATCTGACATTATATATTTTCGGAGGTGAAAATTGACCTGAGAAATTTATACAGGGGAAAAACTTTTTAAGCTCTATATAATACTCTCACCAACTCTCGGAAATCAGCCTGTAAAAATTTCAGTGCTAACTGGTAAAAGGACCAATCGCAGGGCAGAAGACAAAAATAAAACTTATTAAATTGCAATGAATGGGACCGAAGGTGATCTGTTATGGAAAGAAGACAGAACCCAACTAAGGTGGTTGATGAGTTGGAAGAATGTGACGTCTTAATATGGCCGACCCACGGAAGAGCAATGGCAGGATGTCTTTGTTGAAAAGGATGATATAGACTTCCTAAGGTTTTAAGCTAAGAATAAAAATGGCACCATTAGAAGCCACTAAACAAATGAAACGGAATGACCAAAGACTGTTGCTGCTAGACGTTCGAAATAACGATTAATTAATGAATGGTCGTCCGTTTTTGTTTAAATGATAAATACACTTAAAAAAAAACACGAAAGTTTTAAAAAGTACCAGCTTTAAAAATTTAGATCGACTTATACACGGGCTCTAGACAAATAACGTATGTATAGATATCTGAACAGACATAACTAGAATGCTGCTGAAAAAAAAAATAGCAAAACAATTACTGTTCATCAGCAGGATGCCTAAATTGTGTGCAATTCTACAATTGTTTTCGGCTCCACTAGTTGCCTTGAGTATGCTGCTTGTCTATTTCTGAGCTATCATAATGTAGTCGATTTGATTGCGAGCTTTTTGATCTGGTGATCCCAAGGGTACAGTCTCCTGGGGTGTTCTGGTATTCCCACTTGGAATGTTAGAAGCCTGCTATAAAATCAGGAAATTGTGTGTTGTCAACGAGATGGTAAAACACAAGATTAGTATTCTTGGATTAGCAGAAACTCCGTGGAAAGCCGAGATGTGAAGTAACTTTTGTTAGAGGTAGAGGTACCACAGTAATCTACTCTAGAAAAGAAATGAAGCATGTTTCGGAGGAGCCATTATTCTTGGTTCTAAAACTGCAAAATGTTTGATGGCTTATAATCCAGTCAGCGCCTTGTCCCTAGCCCTTTTAACTGAAGTTTAGTTCAGTTATATGCCCCAGCATCAGCCTGTAATGAGGAAGAACTTAAAAACTTCTACCACTGTTTGCAAGACATAATCACGGGATATTCTGGTTGTCTTGGGAGATGTCAATGCCAAAGTAGCTTTGTGTGAACAAAAAGCCAACACTCACGAAACACATAGTCGTGGGGAGAAGAATGAACGGGGAGAACGCTTACTTGAATTCTGCAAAGTGAACAATCTTACCATTGCAAATACAGTTTTTGCACAACACTCCAGGAGACTGTACCCTTGGGTATCACCTGATCAAAAAACTCGCAATCAAATCGACTACATTATGATAACTCAGAAATAGACAAGCAGCATATTCAAGGCTATATAGAACGTATTCTTTGTGCGGACTGCAATTCTCACGACCAGCTTTTAAAGGACAAGTTTAGACTCAGACTCAAGCGCTTGCCAAAAGATGCTACACCTATACGTTTTGATGTCAAATCAATTGGTAATGAGTACAGAAATAAAGTCAGCAATAAAATTGTAGCAATACAATTGTAAGAGGATTCCAAACCAGAAGAGATCTGGTGTGAGACAAGAGAGGCCATTCTTAAGACAGCACAGAAAACTGTACCTGAAGTACAGAAGTCAATGAGGAAAGATAAGAACGATAATATCAAACGTCAATGTGAAAGACTGAGCAACATGCTGCATCTAACTCATCTCGTGATCTATACCAAGTGGTCAAAAATATTACCAGAAAGTTTAAACCAAGACTTGATGTTGTGAAAGATTAAGATGGCAATCTACTCACACAGAAGAGCCCCCTCCTCTTTTTGAAGGAGAATCAGCTCTGAAGAAGGTCAAAGCAGGGAAATCTCTAGGATAGCAAAGAGGGGGAAATTGGAACTAGCAGAAGATTAACGGCAGACCTAGACCTTCGTCGACTACTGTTCTTTGGCCATACAGAAGCTCTGGCATAGAAAATGCCATGCTAACAGGAATGGTATTCGGAAAAAGATCAAGGGAAAAGCAAAGGTGCGGTATACTGACAACATCAGAGTTGACCCAACTGAATGTAATAACCTTGGGAGCAACATCAGACTGGGAGAGCTGGCGGCGTTTCATGGGAGTTCGAGCCGCGGCGCATCAAGCATGATGCTACTGCATGAAGAAGATCATTATATATTTTATCATATGCAACAATAACCGTCATTCTCATTGTCATTAATCGATTGTAAACACAAAAAATAACTGTTTAAAAACGAGGAGCTTCTAGTTTTTAAAACAAAGACTTTTCTCTGCAGAAGAAGTTCAACTAAAACTATTAAGTCATCACGAATATAAGATTGAGAAAGATGGAGCTCCAAAACTTTGTTTATTTGGTAGCTAAAATTGATGACGTTTACTTTTATTTTTTCCCATGTGCATTAATTCCAACTTAGCGTGTTGCGTCACTTGAGGCCAGGATGGAATGGATTGGCTTTTATCATCGTTCTTCGATTGTGGAGGATTTTTCGTGTGTTAATAAGTAAGTTGAATTTTAGACTCGCATATCTTGCTAGTTTAGCATTTTGGTTAATCTACCACGTAATTTAAACACCTTTAGGTTGAAATGTTTAGGTATTGTCGTATGTAGTGTAACAATGTTATATCTTCGTTAGATAAACGGTATGAATCCATTGATCTGACAAAGGCATATCACTCGAAGCGTCACCTTTTTACTCTTCTCACGGTGACGATCATGTACGCATTTTACGCTGAGTAAATCACGTTTTGGCTAATCGCCGACACACTTTAAAAGGTTTGTTAAAACCCACTGAGCCAACCACTCTGTTTAGACTCCTAAATGTTTTCAGATCTGTATACAATCGTACAAAAAGAAAAGACTAAGTACTCTTTTTGGTCGTTGGTGTTTCATAGTTAAAACGAGTGACGCTGAATGGCTGAAACATCTTTAGATCAGTGTACATTCATAATAGTTACTGAATAGTTTCGTCTCAAGAGATTTCAAAGTCCTTATAGTATGACAAAACGCACGACAAAAAATTCATTTACCATTTAACTAACTAACCAATTTTAATCTATATTTTATCCCAAAGAATCATCCATTTTTCTTCAATTATTTACAAGAAGTTCAAGTAAAATAGCTTAACCTACGTGTTGTCAAACATTTCTTAATTCTAGAGGTGCGAATGTTTGTGTCACATTTTTTGCTTTGCGATTGGCTTTTGTCACTACTGGTTTGTGATTGGTTCATATAACGTTTTCTGTGTTTTGACTGACTATTGTAAGATTTCCTGCTGATATAACTTTTTGTTTGTGATTGGTTGTTACAACATTTTCTGCTTTGTTATTAGCTATTGTAACATTTCTACTTTCTGACTGGCAATTGCATACATAAACTAGTATAAAAAACAAATATTTAGTAATAAACTTTAAAGTACGAATACTACCTTGCTCTGGGCTGGAATTTAGAAGCTGACATGTTTCTTTTATTAATAAAACTGAAAAGTATTTTGTAAGCATCACAACGCTTTACTCATGAAAAATTACTCAAATGTCTTAATCCAGGATTACGTTAATCGGGGTTACGAGGAAAAGGGCGCAAAGTTCCAGGTCAAATACCCTCAACTGCAGTTAACGCATTTTGAAGGATACACTTTGTGCGCTGCGTTTAAATTGCTCGTGATTATTCTGAGAACTTTTTAGGGTGGATGGCGTTTTCAAAATCCGTCCATGACAAAGCTACCTCTTAGCTATTTTCTTTTTAACAATGTTTTTGCCTTTTGGTTCCACTATAGACATAACTTCCGTGAAGAAAGAGTTTTACGAGCTGTTAGAAGACTGCGAAGATGCTCGGACAGACGACACCGAGTTGAATAGAACAGAAGAAAAACAGCTAGAGGAAAAGAAGCCATTGCAAAATAACGAAAATTAGTTTGTAGTACATTGTGAACAAACCATCCATAAAAAAGCTGATAAATTCATTGTTTTATTTCATCGTTTACTTAGAATAAAGTCAGTATAAACTCAGAAAAGGTCTTAAAATAAATTCCTTGACAAGAATACAAACTATAATTGCATTCTGGACAGATTTCTCATATCGAAGATTTCGCCGGCAACACAATCCTTGCCTTCAAGTAGACTGCCTTAATTTCTTCAAACTATATGAGCTTTGAGGGAATAACTGACTTTAAAAGGTAATATATGATAAGTTCTGAATTTTATGTGAGAGATTTTGATATTTGTTAATACTGGTATATATACAGTGCTTGATCATTTACGCATGTTGTGTTAAGATCTTTTCCTGTCCGTCACAAAATACAATTCACTGTTTCGATTGGTTCAATGAAATGCGGTGTTTGAGTTGAACCCTACTTCACGGAACGGATCCAAGAGATTGTTTACACTAACTTCCAAACAAAGTTCTGTACAAAGATAGAGTTAAAAACTGCTTGGACAATTACTTCTTTGAAAAAAATTGTCCATAATTGAACATCAAAATGTAAAAGATAAATACTTCAATAAAGTAGCATCGTTAACTTAAATGGCGGGAAATTTTAACCCCATGTATACCCGTTGATTGTACGCATATGACGTTTGTGTAGAATTTTTGTTATGTAATTGGTTAATTCCTCCTCTTTTAAAAAATCATAATACGATATAGCAAAGACAAGCTTTATCAATGTTATTTGAAACCTCGTGATTAAAACACGTGATATACGGCCGGTTACTAAGATGATAATTTTCTTACTGCGTTCATTGATATAAACCGCAAATTCAGCCGTGCTTTTAAAACCAAATCTATGCTGCAACAACTCTGTACTTACTGCTAGTGATAGACTTGCTACATGGACAGGATATTGCTAATTCTTGTGGAAGAAACTTATGTTTAACAATCGTACTTTAAATTTATGCACTTATTTTGAGTACGATTTTAAAAACTTGTACAAGAAAGATTAATGGATTTGTAAGATAAGAGCTAATTTGAAAGTCGTTAAAGGTATATAATTTCTATTTTTAAAATTGTGAAATGACAAATTAATAATGAATTAAACAAAACCAAAAATGTTTCTACCTGCTAGTATTGGGGTTAATTATTCATAATGGTTGAAACAGAGCCTCTATACACTTCAAGGTAACTGATATACGTCTTTCATGGTTTTAAACTTTAATTTCTTTTACAATTAAAAACATTTTCTAAGCTCTCAGCTGACAAGAAATTTTTAAATATTAATTTATTATCAATATACAATGTGAAATTATTTTGATCATGGATGCAGACTAAATTATCGACTCAAACTAACGGTAACTAACAGCTAGAGTCTTTCTTAGAGCTGAGCTAACAATAAACATAGTAGGTTGATTTACATTAAGCCTTCCCGAGCAACACTACACCATGCAGTCAGTTGTCACTTCTAATACTTCATTGATAAGCGAACGAAAATTAAAGAAAAAAAGAGTTTAACGTTTGTTTGAAGCAAACAATTTGATATTCAACAGCCTTATATTTCTAAAATGGAAAACAAAAGGAAGAAACGCGGAGGGTTGCGCCACGCCGACAAACGTCTAAACCAAGCATACAGGGAAATGATGAAAGAAATTCGAACAAAAGTGAAAATCGGAATAGAAGATTTCTCAAACACTCCAGATGTAAAAAAAACGGACAAGCCAATAAAAAATGATAACATTAAAAGAAACAAAATTAAACCCTCGAAAGCATTGGAGGAAGCCATTCGAAAACAAAACGAACTAAAAAAGAGAAGGCGGGCGCTTTCTGTACCTGCAAAGAGAGTATTGCCGTTTGATAGAAAGCTGAAAGATTTTCAAAAAGATGAAGATTTGGAGTTCTTGTTGCAACAAAAGTTTTCCAAGGCTCCGAACCAAGCCGATTGTGTTGATGAGTTAGCCAATGAAATGGATGGATTAAGAGTGTCGGGAAAAGAAAAACTTAATTCCATTGACGATCTTCTACTTGTCATGCCTCTTCGTTTTATCAATGAACAAGAAACAGACAAAAGGAACCAAGGTGATTCATCTCAATTACCACCAATTTACCGGAGGGAGTTTTGGAAACAAAATATTATTTGTAACAGAGGTCGGTCTTTTTCCATTCCATCAAAAAACAATGGTAATTTAGAAACCCAGTTTGTGTCGATGACTCTAAATAACCATGCAATGTTTGTGATAGGAGAAAACATGGTTACAAGGCGCCCTTTAAGACGGAGTTTGAAAGCAATCCGACTAACATTAAATGCATCAAAATACCGCCAGCTTAGACGGGAAGACCTTGAGCTTTCGCAATTACAAAGGTGATCGCTAAGTGAGTTTTTTTTTTATTGAATGCTTTTCGAAAAGATTACATTTTTCGCTGACAAAGAAGGTACTCTTTAATTACTGTGCTTTTTGAGAAAATGATTTAGGCCGCTACGTTTTCTAACAAGCCCAACCTTAGCACACTAGAAAAAAAAAATTCTTAATATAATATCTAAACAGACAATTAAAATGCCGCTAAAAACAGATAGAAAAAGTCTGTTCATCAGCGGGATGCCTGGAGTGTGTGCAATTTAACAATTGCTTTCGGCCTTATTCCATTTTAATCTATTTAAAATATGGAAATTATTAATCTTATTTGGTAATCACATGCATCGCTAATCTAATCCTGAATTTATATAATTACGTTCTTAAGTTTTTGAAAAATTTTTTTTTTTTTTTTCTTTTTTCATGTTTGTAGCACATTTATAAATGTAATTAGTCGTTTTAATTACTTCCGCCTCGAATAGTTGTCTTAGCTACCATAGTGGCATCGCTAACCATACACTGTCTTTCCCATGTTGACTCGTAGTCCTTTTAATTCCATACCCTCTTTCCAGTTCTTTAACTTTCCAGTTAGGTCCTCCAAGCTCTCGGCAACAACTACTAAGTCATCTGCATAGAGTAATTCCCATGGACATCCATTCGAAATTCCACTGACTACGCCTCAAGTACCATTATGAACAGGAGGGTATTCAGTATTAAGCCCTGATGAACACCAACATTCACCTCAAACTCATCACTAAAACCATCATCTACTTGTACACGAGAACGCAAATTATGGTACATAGATTGTACCATCCTTACAAGTCACTCATCAACGCCTCACTTACGCATTGCCTACCATATTATAACTTCCCGAGGGACCTTGTCAAATGCCTTCTCCAATTCAACAAATGCGAACTATAGTTTCTTTCTCTTTGCCATAAACCTCTCCTGCAGTTGCCTCACTATAAAAATAGCATCAGTGGTACCACGACCTCACATAAACCCAAACTGTATATAACCAGTATGCACTTGCTTTCTATTGGCTTGCCGCATGGAGATATAAAATGCCTCTTCTCTTGCTCAATACTCGAAGAGAGACTTCCTGTCTTTACGCAGACATGAATACAATATCCTTTTTTTATATTTTAATTTAATTAAGGTCATGATTTTTACACAGTTTTTAAAATCTACAAAATGTAATGAATAAGAAAGGAAAGAAAGTCCTGATAGTTCTTATCATAAGCTCAACTTTTAACAGCTTTGGTAAACTGTTTGCTTGCTTAAGTTAACTTGCTATCATTTCTTTATAGTTGAATGAATGTTTTCAGTCATCCAGTAGAGTAAGATTAACAACAAAAAAATTTTTTTAAATCAATTACTGGAATTTAAAGGTCGAAACGTGACAGGTTGTTAGTTTCCTGATGAAGGCTGTGTGATACGGTCGCAACGTCGAGTTGTTTGTTCGACCTTTAAATTCCAGTAATTGATTTAGAAAAATTTTTTTTGTTGTTAATTTCTTTATAGTCTGACAACAAAATTAACATTCTTTGGTCTTATATTCATTACATTCTTTACAACAGCTTAAATCTGACAAATTCTGTATTTCTATAAAAATGCAACTGTATATATATTTGAGCACACTTTGCAAATAAATAGTAAGTATTTCCTCTCTCAGCCGAGTATCATTCTTACTATTAGACACAAAAAGGTGTTTTAGTGTTGTTTTGTAAATTTAAAATTTGATATTCGAGAGCCTTAGTACAACGAATATAAACAGCAACAGCAAAGAACAAGAACTTAAATTATTTAACACAATAAAGAGGAATGTACCGAGCTGTCGACTTCAGTACATGCACGCCGCGAAAAACTCACTTTTTAAGTTAGTTCTGTGGTCAACCTGAATAACACACTACAACATTTTTTACTTTTTAAGTCTAAAACTGTGCCTAATTTGCGTTTCTTGTCGAGACGAAAAAATTAATTAGTTATCGAAATTTAAAAATTTAACTACCAGTATTTACAGTTTCACCTGGAGCAATGACAGTTATAACTGAATTTGTTTGATGAATAGCAAAACAGTCTTACAATTAACATTTACTAGTTAACAAAAATACTTACGAAGAAAAATAAAGCTGATCGAAGGTATCTATTCTTTTATGTACTATGAACATCAAAATTGGTTATAATTCAATATTTGTACATTTTGAAACCATTACGTACAGTAGAAATAAAACCACTGAAGCCAAACTGAAGTCTTCATAATACTGTTCTTCGGCATAAGTAGTGCATTACCACGAATTTGTGTTCCGTTTATATCTACAGTAATTGATACTCATCCAAAATACATCTCTCTGATGAGGGAACACTGCTCAAAATGATGACTTAACAAAACTTTTAAATTCTGAATAGTCTAAACTATGGACAGTTTAGCTAAATAAATATGTACAAAAGTAACGTTCATGAGAAGTTTTGTGGTTTGTAAACAGTATTACTGTCTGCTGTAACATGTTTCAATCCCGGTCCATAATAATCAATTACATAATGCGATCCATCTGCTGGGCCAACAATCTGTACATAACGAAAAGCACACAGACTTTGAGCATTTATACAGTGAACATTTTTAACATTAAAGGACCATTGACAAAAAAAAAACGGAATGAAAGAGAACTGTGTGTTACAGTTGTAACGAGAAATTACCTAAACACATAAAAAAATAATTCAAGGTACCCTGTGGATTCTCGTAAAGTGACCCGAATTCCCTCGCCTTCTTACGTCAGTCATGATTAGCTAAAATCATGAACGAATAAGAATTGACTCAGTGTTTCTCAGTGACTTCTAATCGATTAGATGAGCAGTGATACGATTGGATAAAAATGACTTTCTGTTGTAAGTTACACTTTTTCCCCACCAAAACCATTCCAATGCTAGTGGATTCTCCACTCGCAAAAAGTTTAGGGAGGATCCAGACTTTGACATCTAAGAGATATGGGTTGGGTATTCACGTGAGTAACAAGTATCAAGCACCCGAGGAAGTGTCAAAGCATCTTTGAACATTAGAATTAGAAATGTGATTTCTTGCTCTCTGAAGACTTCTGTATAAAATTATACCTTGTGGACGAAAATAAAAGATTTATCTACCTGGCTCTTTTTACAGTCTGGCGCGCCCAACCGTGGCAACCCCGCATAAGTTTCATACAAGTTTTGACAGGTTTTTGACAAGTTTGATGGATCACATGATAAAAACTTTCTTCTGCCCTTCTGACCCTTGCCTATTTTCGGGCGATGTGATTGGCTCTTCGGAAATCAACAGCCATCAAACTTGTCAGAAACCTGTCAAAACTTGTACAAAACTTATGCGGGATGGCCACGGTTGGATGCGCAAATGTGTAAACCTTTTCTGAGCTCTGGGATCCTGATTCGATTCTTTCACACCACTTCTCTATTTCTAGCAAAATAGTTCAGTAGTTCTGAAAGCCTGCTTGCCTAACATACCACTGTTCCGAGATCTTAATGTTCCTTTTTTTTACTCAATATCAAAAGATAATTGTTCTGTAGATTCTGAAGTTGTTTCAAGCAGAAAAACACAAAATATATTTTTACATATTTTCATTTCACAATTATTTGGCAGAAGAAACAGAGAGAAAGAGTTAATTCAACAGCAAATCTTTCACTCAAAATGATTCTTTGTGATATTTTCTGTTGATGGTGCTGAACAAATTTTCAGAATTTTGCAAAAGTCAGAGTTCAGTCAGGGGCATTGGTTTTGAACCTTGAGCTAAAATTGAGGATCTCAAACTGACTACAAGGGTTTATGGGTACTCTACTATGCCTCCATCACAAAATCCAACATTAGATAATTATTATCATCTGGTTGTGTGTACCTACAGTAGCTGGGGAAACCTCTTACATTTATCATGAAATTAATGATTAAAAAGTAAAAACCAAAATTCTGCATTCATATGATAAAGTAGAATTCTTGCAATCAGCTGCAGAACATCAAAGTTAACATTTACAGGTACAGTAACTGGGGAAACCTCTTACATTCATCATGAAATTTATGATTAAAACAAGGTAAAAACAAAAATTATGCATTCATTTGATAAAGTAAAATTTAATCTTGCAATCAGCAGAACATCAATGTTAACATTTAAACTTAAGGCAACTTCTGAACATACCTGTGCAGCGATTAAAATAATGTCTACTAACTGGAACAGAAAGAAAAATCCAAGAGTACAGAATTTTAACAGCCCTGAAAAAACAGAAGAGAAAAGTATACATCATTAAGTATGTTTTACCCCTGAAAACAACCAAGGCCTTACTGTCTTGGCAGTACAGTAACACTAGCCTTGCTGACCTTGAGGTTAAGCTAAAGCTAGCTAAATTCTTTACGAGCCAAGTGGCCCATGGAGTCAGCACTTATCTCCCGTTTCTGTAGTGTTAAGCAGATGAGAGTCTTTGACTCCCCCTGGA
>ERZ1740055.142-NODE-142-length-14398-cov-7.345116_pt1 | contig 14398 bp, 4 predicted proteins | sample MGYA00581747_ERZ1740055 | MGnify/ENA primary metagenome ERZ1740055 (study PRJEB43018, sample SAMN04849739) | marine metagenome | isolation source: floating plastic debris | place: Pacific Ocean | collected 2008-08-28 | study: EMG produced TPA metagenomics assembly...
GAATTATTTTATTTTTATCCATGTAAATTACACTGTTTATTCAGTTTTTAAACTGTCAGAAGTGTTAGATTTTTAAAAATAAATAAAATTTAAAAAAATAGAACTGTAAAAGTTTGCTTTTGTACAGCATTTGAATGCAGGCGAAACCAATCGTAGAACTAAATGTAGTTTTAGGCATTCTTCAGTCAAAAATTTAACTGTTTTGCTTTCATATGGAGTATATGTTTGGGCAAATTTTAAATTGTAATGTTTTTCAAAGTACTCTAAAATAAAACACGATTTTTTTTGTTAGTATAACAGTAAATTTTGGTCAAGGCTTTGATCTATTGTTCTTAACTTTAACAAATTGAGCTTCATTTTGCAAACATTTTCCGGGCTTGTCTCCATCTTCAATGTCCCTAAATTCTTTTAGAATTCGTAGACTTTCACATTTGGAAGCTTATAGCAACAATTGTCTTACATTTTATCTTGATATTGTGATATTTAAACAATGACATGCTAATCTCACTGTTACCTTTGACCTTATACGCACGTGTAGCCATTTTTTGATACTTGTTTTATAAATGGTATTCTAAAGTTTATTGTTTAGCTTGTTGACGTTATGATAAAGCATTGTTTAAATTCTAAAGTTTTACAATCTTTTTTTGTTTGTTGATTTTCTGAAAAAAACAAACAGTGTTTGATGTGTATGTACCCGATAAGTAGTGCGGTGACCCAATTTGTTCTGAATACATGAGCTTTTTTTTATTTGACGTGAGGTTGAAAAATGCCTAAACTTTAAGAACTTGCCAAAAATATTCCGAGGATGAGAAAAGGCGGAGAAAAAGTAGGTCTTACTCTGCAGTCTGTAACATCGACCGTGGTGTTTGCTACTAGCTGTGAACTTTACTTGTAAATTTGCAGTGTTACAAATAGATAAGTTTTACATCGTATTGAGAAGAATTTTCGAACTGCATGACGTTAGGCTATCACTGAAGTAAAGAAGACGGCAGGAACAAAAGGCAATAACATAATTTACAAATATTCAAATAATTTAGCATGTAAATACATGGTGCAATAGTTTAAGAAAAACTACGGCTCTAACTCCTATATAACTTAAGAAAATCAAAAAATCATTTTCATATCCCAGAAAACAGAGCGCATTATTGCGGGAAAGGTTTTTATACTCGCACTCCCTCCCGAGAGTTTGAAGGAAACGTAATGTCTGACGTGTTATAAGGCCCTGTTACACCTGTCCGATTTTATCTGCAACTTTTTTGCCACGCCGTTACAAGAGAAGGTCTGTTACACTTTGCAATTTTGTCAGCGACTTGGAATTGATTTTGGACGGACTGAGTGAGCTAGGGAAAATTACGAGGCGCGAAATTCAAGATGGCGGTCGGTGAAAATAAACGAAATGAGCTCTATCTTTGAGCTATTAGAGAAAGTGTTTCAAAATTGCGAGGAAAACCTTTGAAGGGGTGATACACTGTGCAATGGCATTGGAAATTGCTGCAATGCAAAATTCTACTTCGCACAACACCACGCAAAACAAAGAAAGTGCAAGGCAACGCCTGTTATACTGTGGAACAATTTAGAATTACAGAAAGGTCCTTAGACATGTTCTCAGACTTTTAGGCATTATTCAAGGCATAAGAGGTTGCGATCGGGAAGTGAAGACCATGATTGCCACGGAGGCAATTAGCTTTAAAAAAAAATAGATAAAAAAAAACACTAAGCCCGCACGGCGTTACAAGAAGCACATTCCCGCGACCACTTGCCAGAGTGTGTAAAGCCACTAGTCGCTGAAGCAGCCAATGAGTAAAGCAAGTTTAGTTTGAACTGGCCATGGAGATGCAATACACTGCACATGAGAACAAAATGTTGAAAAAGCCAACGCATACTGAATTACTTCCTGCCCTTTTACCAATCCAACAACAAATTTAAAAATGAATGGTATTTAAATATAATCACTCTATTCCACTATACTAAAGCTGATGATAAAGTTATGACACAAAAACAATGTGACGAAAATCGGTGTGCATGAACCAACCCAATAGTAGAAGGATATACTCAGGAGAAAGACCCTTGAATACCGAACGTAGGAAGGTTAAAACCAGGCTGAGTTAAAGAAAGAAAGCGGTTCAAGAAACAAGGTACTTGCTACGAGGCCAAGGAATGGTTGCTTTACTAAGCAGAAAATCTAGGTTTGATAGAATACCACTTAGATTTAACAACCGCCGTAAGCTCATGAGGGACAGGAGAAAACCGAGAGTCCATCAACAATCTGGTCGAGGAATACAAGGACGTCTTCACCTATATCGTCAAACTCAAAGGAGTATAGGTCAAATTAAACCGCACATGGATCCGAATGCTAAAGAAGTCGTCTAGGGAAATGTTGAATTTCTATCCTATTGAAAGATAAGTTCGACAAACTTTGAGAAAGTTGGAAGAAGTAGATATAATTAGGGACGTACTAGGAAATGAGACAATACTATGGTGCAGCAAAGTAGTTATAACATCTAAGAAGGACGGAAAAGCAATTGGAGCCAACCTTGACACAGCAGCCCTGGGGGAGAACTCCCAGGAGACTGGGATGATCGTTGTACTCTTAGGGTTAAAAATTCAAGAATTTGGGACCGCTCAGGGTGCTAGAGACAAATTTTTAACATTTGCATTCAATGTGGTACCCTTTAGGGCTTCCTCAGTATCATACAAAGAGACATCATATTGCGTAATGGCAGTTCAAGTCTTTGGTACCTCTTAGGACTTGAAATCGACTTGAGCCACGCCTAGAGTGGTACCTAGTAGGAGTTCTTTTCAAATATTCTAAAGAACATTCCCGCTCCAAAGGTTTGGAGTCCCCTTCCTTCCGAATACGACAAATCCCAATACGTATACATCGAGGACCAGACCTACTGTTCTTGCACTTTGCCTTTGTAGCAGAGTGATTCACTGACTCTTCGATGATCAAAATAGATGGCGTGTTGGCGGTGGGATCGGTGTTCAAGTGAAAATTGAAATGAAAGCAGCTCAAATCTCAATCATGGAATTAAAGGACGAAATTTTGAAATTCTTTATTAGGTCAAGAGTCAAGTGAATATATTCTACCTGCCATCAGACAATCGTTTTGTGTTAGCCGCTAAGCTTCGTATTACAATCTTGTTTTGAAAACAAAAGATAAAAAATCTTTGTTATTGTCTTCTTTAAATATTAATGTTATGAAAAACTTTAATTATATGAATGGAGTTAATAAAACTAATTAAAATTATACATTTCAAACTTGTATTTTTATATTTCTTCGCGTGCAACCCTATATACGGCTAAACATTAAGGCGTTTTGTCCGGGTTAGGTTAGGTTAGCCTAACACCGTAAGGCTAAGGAAGACCAAAACTCGGCCCTTTGATTTGCGATATCCCCCAGGCACGAAGGGGAACTTTCCTTTCATTACACTGATTGCGGCGATGAAAAAATTTTCATCTTAGAGCCTAGAGCATTTTCTCTGCGACCTCATCACTCAAAGTTGCCGTAAACATCTTACTTCATCTTTAGTGCTGAAAATACGTGGCAAAACACTTGAGGATCATCAAAAGAGGAGGACAAAGTTTACGAATAGAGTGTTTAAACGTCAAAGTTCAGAGATTTGTGGCTTCATGTGAAACAAACATAAATAATTGTATAAAGGGATGAACAGTTTAAACAAATTTGCAACTGTACCAGAAACAACGCCAGCTGGTACTTTTTTTATAACGGTAAGTTAATTATTTATTTTACAGTGGTTTTCAGGACGCCAGTTTCATAAAACATTTTAAACCTTAATCCGTTTGGGGGCAATTTTTCTAGCTGAAGAGCTGTCATAAAGCTTTAGTTTTGAAACGGCGTCTTTTTTGTACTGATTGTTTATCTAAAGTAAGCTAAACTAAAGAAAGACTATGCTTGCCTTTTTGAAAAAAAAAAGTTTGTGAAACTTCAAATTGTATCTTTGAGGCTTTTACGTGTCATGTCAATTAAACTTCAAATTGTACATTGATATTGCACTGACAAACATTACCAGAGTCCTAGAAGCAAATTTTTTCGTGATTTTCTGCATTACAAAATATAAGATATAAATTCTTATTTAGCCTTAAATATTATCGTCTTGTTTGCGTCGCCTTTTTTATACAGATGGTAACTTTCAAAGAAAATGGGTCTTGGTTTTCTCATTGATAGGCTGATACAATAAATTTGTCAAGTTGTCGCAGTTGGCAAGATTTTTTACCTTCCATCCATGTTGTCCCGCGTTCGATTCCGCCTTTGTCAGCATTTGCATATTTGTAGGGTGACCTTTCTCACCAAAGCTGCCTCAGTTTTCCATTTCTACGAGATCGGTTAACTTCTAGCCATTGCTCGGAGCAAACCTGCAATGGATTAGTGCCCTGTCCAGGGGGAGTCAAACACTTCTTTTCGCTTCACATTACGGAAACCGGAGATAAGCACCGGCCCGGTCCACTGGTTTTAAATACGGGTTTAGCTTGCTTGCTAGCAGTGTTTTCAGTCTTTGAAAAGTTGCTTTATTGTCACGCTATTTACAACAACTTGCCAAAGCTTTACGATTTACATTAGTAATACAACTCTGAACTAGAACTTTAACAGTAGCAATAATAAAACTTACTCATTTTTAATTACAATAATGGTAATGAATGAATTTGGTATAAGCAATATAGAATGTATTATATGTTGTTAAAGTTAGGTTTTCTCTTTTTCATACACTTAAAAACATGCATGCTTTGAATTCAAGTTTATCGGTTTTGCACAATACTTTTATTTTTTGTGTTAAGTTAAACTTATCAAAATCAATGTTTTTAACAACTAAAAATTTTAGTTTCAGTCGTTAAAGCATTGACCATGCACCGGTGCGGTTTTCAGTTGATCTTTTACTTCGGATTTAGTTTAACTAATTTGTTTTTAAGTTGTGTTTTTTTTTAATAAGTTTGTTATTTTGCTGACATTTGAAGTGTTTATTTTAAAAAAGTTTAATGTTTATCTATATATATATATATATAGATTTACGGGGTCCAAAACTAAATATTTACTTAGTAAATTCCCCTTCATAAATACACTTATTACTATTAGCTTGCGTGATCAAAACATGTTTACCCCTATATATTTACCTAGCTATAAATAGCTTTAACTATGCAGTGAATGAACAGAGGATGCGCCTTGAAGGGGTTTAAAATATGTAAACATATTTAAAAGGCAACGAGCTGCTAAGAAAACTCAGTAAGATACCATTTAAAAGAAAATCGCATGCAAAATTTTTACAAAATGCAAAATAACAATGATTCGAGCTATAGTCTTATTTTCACGTGCAAACATAATGCTTGTGACATGGGGCTTAAATGGTAAACATCAAGTATAGAATGCACGTACATGTTTGAAGCTACTTCAATTGGCACTAAGGTCACGTTGGTAGCGGCCATTACCTCGTAAATCTACCATAAGAAATAGAAGCCTGGATGTTAGCAGCCATGGACAGCTGTTTCAGCCTTTTTAGGTCATTTTTTCATGTATTATACAGCACTTGATTGCAGATATGTCTTTCAATGGGCAACGATAGAAATCGGATTTTTTTCACTAGAAATTCGAATTAGTAATCTTTCGGTTTCACCAGTTCTTCCCGTCTTATTTTACTAGATTTTACGAGAATTATAAATTTATGAAATATGCTACAGCACCAGCCATTAGTTTTCATACACTTCTTTACGTTGCATACAAATTATGCATAAAAATTAATATAATCCTACAACTAACCCAACAGGATCCAAAACTTCCCAATATGGAGATTAATGTTTCTTTGCTCCACCTAATGGCAATGCAATGTTTCTTCGTTTTTCTGTGGAATCCGAATGCCCGTGACACATCACCACCATTCAATGAAAATGTATCCAATGTTTGGAAAAAGTCGTATTCAGGCAGAACAGAACTTACAATTGTAATGAAATGACGTGATTTAGAATGGTTGGAATACAAACATTTCAGAGTCTTTATTTGTAGAAGACAATATTTTAGACTCGGACTCTTGATTTTGAATACAACCTTTAACAACGAGGACGGGAACGCGAATGATGACGATTCATAAAAAAATCACATTTTTGGCTTACTCTATATTATTTCTTTGTGCGGTTCATAAGGGTTTTCTTTCTCCGCCTTAAACTTTGTGAGCAGAAAACACTTAAATGTTTCTTCATGAAGCAAATACTTAGAAAGTATCTGCTGTTACATCCTTGCAGTCCTGACAACTCCAAAAAAGGTCTTTTCATGTTCTAATTTTAGCGACAACGTAACTATATACGTACAGGTGCCGAGCTCGAACCATTCCAACGTGCCCTTATTGTATTTACTATAGTTCTTTCCGTCGCGACGTCGCCTTTCTCGTTACTAAAAGTCCTTAATTTCCATATTGGCGCATACTTAATGCAGTTTCAATGCGTATATTACTATGCTTTAAAAGTTTGGGTTTGGGTAAGAGTTAAGTTTGCATGTTTCAACGTATGCGCGGAAATTTTGCCCAAGTCTGCTATATTATAAATGTGTGGACTAGCGGACTTCAGCTAATTTCGAACCCTAATTTGTTATTTTTTCACATTGTAACTTTTAAGATATTGCTCATTATAATTAATTTAATAAAATTTTGAAATGACGTTTCAGTTATATAAAACGTACTGGAAATTTACAGTTTCGTCTGAAACCATCCTATAATTGTTTCACCTCTTCCCCTTTGACCAATGTCAAAGGTAATTAAGTCACTTGTCTGGATAATATTTGTTATTTGTACAAAGTGTTCCGATGGTAAGCAGATTTACCATCGTCTGTTTTTGTTTGTTAGAGAAGAGAATAGTGAAACAAGGGACTTTTGAGAAAAAAGGTAATCGGAGCGAGACATTCCTTCACGTACGCCTTAGAAACATAAGACATTTAAAAGTCATAAACAGTGTTGAGTTTCAATTAGTCAAGTACTTTTTTATAAAATAAACTGATAGAAGAAATTTCGGTTTTATTACTGTTTTTGTGTACGAGAAAAATGACTAATGCTTTTCATCCGGTCTTGAAAAAAACATTTGTTACTCGCTTATCAAATGTTGATATAGCAGCGAGATTTTATGTTTCCTCAAAATCGAAAATTGGTGAGCAGCCATGAGGTCAGGGGTGATCAGTTTTCAGCGAACATCATTGTTACAAATAGCTCTTGTAGTCCTCATGCCTTGGCTGCTTGTGAAGTAGCTGGATGTTTTTCAAACGCTGCAGCCTTTAACCTAGCGGTGATAGCACGTTGGTTAAAACAAAGATTAGGGGATTAAAAAGGAGGCCCGATTAAACTAACTGGGTTGTTAACAAAGACAAAAGAATTGTGGAACAATATTACAAAACCAAACCGTTATGTAGCAATGAAGATGAAAGTCAAAACTATATCATCAAAACTATTGAGAGCTCAAAATCAGGCGAAAGCCGAATACTGAAAACCTGGAGGTTCGGTAAACAAAAAAACCGGAGATTTATTTCAATGGCTCATAACGTAATTGTCAAATCTGCACATCTAATACAGCAGTTAACTCGGGGCAAACCTTTGTTTATATTTATGTTATAAATGGGAGTTGCATTCTTCTACCAGTGCTGCACGGGACGATGCGATTTTATGCTTTGCAATGGGACAGCCGACCCGTTGAAGTCAAGGCTCAGGTATTTCATGTTGTTTTTTTTTTAAACTGAACAATCTCCAAGAAACTTTCTTTCTTCCAAGAAAGCGTTACTTTCCAGGAGAAATCGGGAGATTTTAAAACTGTAGGAAGGCCGGTTAAAAAGAAAAAAAAAAAAAAAGCAAAACCGGGAGAGTTGGCAGGCCTTCCATGGGGCGCAATACATCTGTTTCATCACACAACCCTATTAACTGTTGCTAACTGATACAGGTCAAAAAAAGGTAAAATCATTTTTAAACTAAAATTTTGCTGAGGCTTAATGTTCTTATTTTTTCAGCAGTCTGAGATTCAGAATATTCTTATTTTATTCTTTTATGCCATTAACGCCAAACTTCATAATTTCAATACATTTAGTGACCGAGTACAAAATTTGAAGGAGGTACGAAAATATATGTATATTGTACAGCACATATTTGTTACAGTTGCCCTTAACTCGGCTTAAGATTTTCATTTCAGCCTCAGACTATTCTTGATTTGTTCTTATTTTTCAGGCAATTTGAGCCTCACTGTTCGTCTTATTAAATTTGTTCTTATTTTAAAAAAAAGGTGTAATTCAATTTGTTTAACACACCAAGTTATGATTTAACTTAATGAAGAATTCCCAGAGGTGGGGCTAGTATGTTATGGTTTGATTTAATAAAGTATTCCTAGGGGTGGAACTAGTAGGTTATGGTTTAACTTAATGAAGCATCCCTAGTGGTGGGGTTATTTAGTAGGTACAGGTTATGACTTGACTTAATGAAGCATTCCTAGGATATGAAGGTAATCATGGGACGGATCACTTCTCACAAGCAACGAATAAAGGGCACAGTAAGTAGAGATTCTCCCGCACTTTCTCTCCCGACCAAATTACAGTAGGCTTGTCTCAAATCCACGTTGATCCTTGAGTAGGCTTCATACATGAAAAGTTAACCCACTCAGGGTATCATTGAGACGAAGCCTTTACAAAAATATGTGGGTGACCAATAGCAGACACCTGTTTGCTCCCTCGGGTAACATGGGGAATTGTTCCTAACTGTTTCAGAACCAGCTATATTTGTAAAACAGAAAGCTCTAATTTCTCTGCCAAAAAGAAACTGCATGCCTAAGGATATATGCAATGTTGCACTGCTATTATATTTTTTACAAGAGTCGCAAACTTTCGTGAGTTTCATGTTTCTTAGCTTTACCAACCTCAAATTCTTATGATATTTTCAAAACGTAAACACTCTTAAAAAGTAGGCAGTCGATGACGGCTTGTGACTCAGGCGAAACAGGTTTAGTTGTATTTGTAGTCGCTCAAACGGCGGAAAATGACTTATAACCGTGGCAATCGATCGATTTTTAATTGACTGATAGTAAAAGATCGCTACTGCTCTAATTGCATGCATCGAGAAGTCTGAGATATGTTTCCTTGATTTAAAAAAACAATAGTTTTTAGAATTTATGTCAGTTGTCACTGAGTGTCTTTTTTATCTTATACGTGATTCCGAGTAACCAGCAACTTCTTCCCAGTTCGTCGTTGCGGGCGCTTGTCTACAGCTGTTTCCGTTAGAAACGCCTGCTACAAGTGAACTGATGACTTCAGACACTCGAGGGCCATGACAAAGTAGCGAAAGGCCCTTCGTCACAAAAAAACGGCTCTTATTCTTAAACTAGTTATTACCACAGATAAAGAGAATGCTGTCGAGCTCTAAACATCTTTTAAAATAACTTTTAATTGAATATACATAACTTTATAAGCCTTTAAGAATGTAAATAAATTCTACGCTTGACTTCAATCAGTTTTATCAGTAAATTCTAACGAACTCGGAACTCTTTGTTTTTCAACGTTCGAAAATACGAAATAAATGAAACATTTTGATTACTGGAACATGTAAAGAAATGTGCTTTGTAAGCGAACACGCTAAAACGAAAATTTCAAGATAAAAGCACATGACACTAATAATATGATGTTGGGGGACCCAGGGGCTGCGGCGAGGGTGGAAAACAGAGGAATTCGCGCCAAAATTTAGCCAGCAAAAGTATATCCAAAAGTATATCGCTTCGCTCGACAACAACAACTGTTCTGCTGGGAACTGAATTTGCCTTTTTCTTCTCTTGAATTCAGTCATTAAGCCCGGTTTTCGGGGATCCAGGACGGTTGTTACCGATATCTCTTCAAACCGGAATGAAAAATTCCTATGTAATTACAATCCTATTTTGTAGAGAATTTATGCGGAAACCCGGCATTTGGGTAGAAAACCCCGGTTCCCCGGTCGCTCAACCGGGCCAGCTCGTTCCATTCAATCGGGGCCTCTGATTGGATGCCAAAGAATATTCTCTTTTCACATTTGAATGTCTTCATTATGTTATTTATGGGAATACGTGGACAAAAATATTAAACCAATTTTAGATAATTTTTAGTTTTTAGGAGATTTTAAGCCTTGTGATTCTTACGAACACACTTTAATATGAAAAATATTGACTTCTCAACGATGGCAGCATTTCTGCATATAACCCGATCTTATTGGTATTGCAGCATTAAACTGTTCTCAGTTTGATCTGTTTTAAAATCAGAAATAAAACTACATAGCCAGTTTGTCTTGAAAATGTTTGTAGCGCAGTAGTAAGTAACATTATAATCTTGCAGTTTAGGCTGTAACAGATGTTTGTAGTTAACCGAACTTCGAAAGACAGTACTATGTCTATAACTGAGTTTTGCCAGGAGCAATTAAAGTAGTAAAAACAAACGTCACACTTTCACAAAAATAGTTTTTGTTATCCTTTCTCTTTGACGATATTCTTGTTAGTAAATGAAAATAACTAAAAAAAGAAGACACAATTTTCAATTTTAAAACCACATATTGTTTAGCTGCCATTTTATTGATAAGAAAACATCTGGAAATGGAAACTGCAAGTCAAATGCGTGTAAAGATAAAAAAGTGAGAAAGCAAGGGAAAAATAGCTTTGTGAACAATTGTTTGTTTTCGTTTTGTTTTTATCAGCTGTATGATCTTTCTTCTATTCATAGGCTACGAAAATTATTAGGCATTCAGCTTATACACAGGAAGGGGCTATCATAGGGTACGTAGATAAAAGGTAAAACGAAAGCATATCGTTTTTAGGAATATTGTGTCCACTCGGTTTTGATTTTGAAAATGTGTGCATATTACTCAGCGAAATATATTTAAAGATATCTTAATTTTAATAGCAACTATTATGTCAGTGACCGAATTTGGCACTTTTTCCCGCCGTTTCAATGAACTAATGACGGTTTAGTTGCCCGCATCAGATCCGCTCGCATCTTGGGCGGTTTGCCAAACTCCTTGGGGCTAGGGTAAAAACAAAGAAACGAGAATCGGGGAACGGAAAAAACAGAAACGATAAAAAGTGGAGTCTCTAAAGGCAAGAACGATAAAATGGGCCGGGAAATCTATAAAAGGTGGAACCAAAAAAAGTCGGAACCAAAAAAAGGCGGAAAACATAAATATAGACACTATTTTACAAAGCTCACTGACTCAAGTCTATTTTAAAATTATTATCAGATTTAATAGACAAATTTTGATATATTAAAATTCACCTTGGAACCGATGCTTAGGGGAATAAAACAAAAGAAATCCCAGTAGGTCTTGGCGAAAGAATAATTTATTTCTTTTGTTTTGTTCCCCTAAGCTTCGGTCCCAAGCTGAATTTTGATATATCGAAATTGGTCTATTTTTTAAATAAGTGTACATATATCAGGAAATAATAATTTTATTTTAATTTTTACATATTGTCCATAAGTACGTAGTGCGCGCTATAATGCTATATTAAAAAACCTATACTAAATTGTTTGTTCTAAAATGAATGGAAATACGGATAGGCAGTCCTAAAATAGCGCTGCACAATGTTACACGAGTTATTTGCGAACTGTTTTTGCATGCACCAATTAGCGATTGTCGTGTATTGAAGTTCTAAAACAACTTGTTACAAAATTTTGATTCGCAACGAACATAAATAAACAGAATTAACAACTGACACTGGAACACAATTTTACTGCAATTATAAAAAGCACAATTGTTAAATTGCACATTCGTTACTGTTGAACTCAATTAACATTGGATAATTTTACCACGAAAAGTGAAACAACGTCCTTCGTAATCTGAGTTGAACATTAAGCGAATAAAATCGACAACGACAATTATTCTTTCCTTTTTCGCAGAGTTCCTACTTTTAGAGATTTCCTCTTTTATCGTTCCTACTTTTAGAGATTCTTTCTTTTGTTAGTGTTTTTGCCGTTCCCGGATTCCCGTTCCCCGTATTCATGTTTCCCGATCCCTGTTCCACAAACTATTTGTACTACACTAGCCAACTCATTGCGTGTTGAAATTCGATAACTCGAGTTCCTTGAAAACAATCTTTGATTATTTTTTAAAAAAGGAACCGTTAATACAAAATATTTCACGCTTAATGCAATTTGTTAAGAAATCAATTACTACAAGAAGGTTTTAACCTTTAAAAAGCTTTAACAGCTGGACACTTTGATATTCCCTTTTACTGAGAGCTTGATTTTTGAGTGAGCGTATGTAAAGATTTTGGTGTCGGTGTTTTGGTGCCGCGAAGACTCAGTAGGACATCCCGCCTTGCCACAGTTACACAAAATTCAGATGTTCACAATTTCGGGGATCAAATCGGATGTTCCGCTCTTAAGGTTTTGAATTCACTTTTTATCCAATTTTGATTGTTTTGTTTTGGCGGCTTAGATAGAACAACCGCAGAGAAAGTATGTTACCCCCATAAAGCTGGCAGGTTGCGCCGACCATAAACAACAAATGTTACATAATGCTTGAGCTTTATTTTTCAACGTAGAAAATGAGCTATAGATTGAAAAAGACTATTTAAATAATTGATAACTATTCATTCTTTTCACACTAAATTCAAACCGTTTTTGGTACTTCAAGAATCTCATTTAAATATGACTTTTTGATATCTTACAGGCACTTAAAAACTTTTGTTTATTCACTTAAAAACTTTTCCGGTTTCGGAAATTCAAGCAAAAACGAACTCCGTTAGAAAATTCTTTCCCACATTTAAAAATTTGGAACCTTAATATTCCGGATGTTATCACTTCAAAATATCGAATATCATATTAGATGATGATGATTATCCCTATAATTTTTTAAACTTTTTAATTTTGTTCTTCGAGTTCCATTCATTACTAACCTTGGCAGAGACTAACCACCCATATAGTGGAATCTGCGTTGGGCGTAATGTGATCCGACATAGCATAGGCACCGCCACCGAGATTACAACAAGTTTAGGAGAACTTACAAGATCCAAGCATTGCAAGTAAGTACAAAATATCACAATCAAGAAAAATAGACAAGAACCTCAAGTCTTCTGTGAGAGGAAAGAAAATGCGTGTGATGGTCTTTGTTTTTTCAAACAACTTGGCGCCTGTCGGTCGGCTTTTGTACAACAAAACGGGATGTCTATAACGGAAGCTGTCAAATTGGCGCGCTTGTTGTCCGTCACCAAGTAGTAATGGCATTGTTAGGTCAATATTTACATGATCGGAGGCTGGCAGGCATTTGCGCAACAAAAAATCTTTCAGCAAGAAATCAAAGCGACGTTGACAGGTCAAAAGCAGTCCACGACGAGTAGGCAGGAAATTATGACATTTCTGGAAAGGAACATGCCCTTTATTTCATAGCTTATTTGAACTTTATATATGTTCGTTATAACCTTTTGTTGGCAAATATTTTTTTATTTATTTCGTAAGGAATTATAATTAAAATCAAAATTTCTCAGGTTGAGGATTCAACCAACTCAGTCTGAGCTGTGCAAGCTCGGTTAATTCGGTTCGCTGAAAGCAGCTAAACACATTTATCAGTTCATCATTTATTTGTTAGCCAATTGAACCACATCAACAGTTAACACTAACTGAAAGAAAAAATATTGAATTCTTCTTTATTCAGTTTTGAATCTCAAAAGGTTGGAACGTACTTGGTGAAAATGGTTTTCGAGAGTTTCCAGTTCAGTGCTGTAGATTAGAAAATACTCTGAAATGAATCAACCGGAAAAATTGCAAACATTTTTGTTTTCACCGCAAAATTGTAAGGTGTTTCATTTTGACACATTTTAAAATACATTTGATGTTTCCTTTTTATGTCCTTTGATATTAGGGTCAAAGTTACGCCTACGAATTGACAATATACCCAGATTAGGTCAAATGATCAAAATTAGTGACTGTACTAAATACAAATAACCGTGACTAACTTTAAGTGGCAATAACTTCTAAATAACAGAAACAATCCGCGCTATTCAGTCAAAATCCGTTCTGTTTTAGTAATTGCAACTGCTCCTCTTAAAACCCCCGCACAAACACTTGAATTCAGTACCAGTCCCAAATATTATGCAAACTCAAACTGTCTTCAGCAGAACTGACGAGGACCTTTTGGCTTTGGCTTGAAAGATCTTTATTTATTTCGTTATTTATCATTTATATCGTTTCCAAGAAAATTTTTCCAGTCTATTATAACTAGCTCCAAACTTGTTGAAGAGCATATGAAATTATAAACACTGATTAAAGTTGAAACGGTTTTAAAACAACCGGAAAAAGATCTAAAACAACACTACACTCTTTTTTTTTATAAGAACGTCGAATTTTTCGTTTGAGGCTGAACGTTATTACATATTTTCGGGATATCAGCCTCAAATGTTCTTAAACATGTTCTTAAAATAT
>ERZ1740055.143-NODE-143-length-14352-cov-7.314891_pt1 | contig 14352 bp, 10 predicted proteins | sample MGYA00581747_ERZ1740055 | MGnify/ENA primary metagenome ERZ1740055 (study PRJEB43018, sample SAMN04849739) | marine metagenome | isolation source: floating plastic debris | place: Pacific Ocean | collected 2008-08-28 | study: EMG produced TPA metagenomics assembly...
GACAGGGGGAGGGTAGAAGGGCGAGTTATACGGGGATTAATAGGGCAAGTTAGACGGGGGTAGGGTACAAGGGTTAGTCAGACGGGGAACAATAGGGCAAGTTAGACGGGGGAGGGTACAAGGGCTAGTTAGACAGGGAGTAATAGGCAAGTTAGACAGGGGGAGGTTAGATTTGGCCACACTCACCCAAATTGCAGTGAATGCCACCCCAGCCAGGGTCACAGTTACATTCATGGGGCTTGTTGCACGAGCCGTAAACACAACTTGGATGACGTTCACATTGGTTACAAAGGTTTCCTCTCCAGCCATATATACAGCTGAAACACAACAGTGGTAATTTAGTTCTTTTTGCTCTTAAGTAATTTGTATTCAAACGTGCAAGACTCCTTGAGAATGAAGTACAAAAACTTTAATTTTAGTATCAACAAATTTTTGGAAATTATTTTATATTATAAAACATATATAACAGCCTCAACCGTGCTCCATACATAAAATAATTTGGATAGAACGTGGGTTTTCACTGGTCAACAAGTGTATTTTCATAGCGCTATGAAGCACGAAAATGACGTGAGCAATGTGGTTTGACTGACTCCGAGTTGTGAGAATTTACAGTACGCGCTTCGTATATCGTCTTTCTCTTTGGTAAGACTGAGAATGATTGTTTTATAAAAGAAGTAAAACATGTTGTCCGTGCCTTCATAGCGCATTTTCACTGATCTGCTCTCGAATTCTCCTAAACGTTTATCTTGGTTCTTACCAGGCTATGAAGCCACGGAAAACATGTTTTATATCTTAAATAAAGCACTTGGAAAGCGACGAGGACACTCGTTTTTCTCAACAATTTTCTCGTCTCCTCGTCACGTCCCGTGTGCTTTATTACTGTACGTAGAAAGGTTTAGGCTGTTTCATTTAAGAAATAAAACATGATCTTCGTGCCTTCATAACTTGGTGAAAACCGAGGCGAAAGTTTGGGAGAATTCCAGAGGAGTTCAGTGAAAACCCGAGACGCAGTCGAGGGTATTCACCTGCTCGAGAATTCTCACAAACTTTACCCGCTGAGGTTTTCACCAGGCTATGAAGGCACAAATAACATGTTTTACTTCTTTTATAAAATTATTATTTTTCGTCTTAACAAAGAGAAAGACGACATACGAAGCGTATATTATTATATTTTATCTTGCTTCTTTTATAACACTGAAGAAGCCCGAATGGGCAAAACATCTGCATTAAAGATATAAGTGTACGTAAGAAGTTTGTTGTGTCAACTTTGATTCAAAGCTATATATATGTATATATATAGTTTAATTTCTTTCATGTAACTGTAAATTCAAAACGCACGTACTATCCAAATATCTAAATTAATTTATAAATGTTAATTATCACACATCTACTCTTAAGATGTAAGAAAACTGAGAAAAAAACCTACTTGCATTCGCCTGGGAGACTGCAAGCTCCGTTTGAACTGTCACATCCCTGACGGCAAACAGCTATGAGGCAGTTAGATCCCCTCCATCCTGCATTACAAACTCTGGTTCCATTTGCACCACATGTGAAATGGCCAGCGTTATCATCACGAGGGATACATTTGGTATTACACTGGTTGCCATAGTAATCCTTGTTGCACACAATACGATATGAAAACGACATGTTAGCAACACTACCGATGTGTGTTACCTGTTGCCACGTTGCACTCGGTAAAATTTGTGGATTTTGCACTCTTACTGTCTCAATCAGTTTGGAAGTATCTTCTGAAACTAAGAATATTTCAGGTTAGTTTACAGTGAGAACATAAAGATTATCTTCTGTGAAGAACGGCTGAGAGAAAACGATATATAGAGATAAGATTTGTATTCAGTTTTAATTTTCAGTTTCATTACATTTGATTTATCAAAATAAATGTACAAGCTGTAATCTAGTCCGTTCCACATAAAGCTCTGCTAGTCTAAACGGGCTATATTTTGAGTACTAGAAGTAGAAAATCTATGTATAGGTTTATAAAGTTAATTCATGCATGTCAGTTTTAAATGTTTATATGAAAAAAAGCATTTGGTACAAACAGTAGAGGTAGTAGTTACACAGTCAGTAGTCGATCATTTTTAAAAAAACAAAGAAGAACTATATTAAGAAACAAAAAAGAAACTATATTAAGGGAAGATAGAAAAATTGCCAAAGAGAAAAGTAGATAGAGGAAGTTGTTCCTCTTGGACAAGAAGAAGAAAGAAAAAAAATATGAGACTTTCATTTGTATATTTTATGATTTTGGGTGGGGAATAATGAAGTTTTATTCTTGTTGTGATAAAAATGTCAATATAATTTACAATAAAATTCCTGCCAGTATTTTAAACCTTTAAGCCCTGGACACGTAAAATGATTAATTGCTCAATTCTCCCAACTAAATCTCATACTTTTTCTATAAGTAGTTTGGAAGAATTACGCTTTTCATCTTTCACAAAATATTTTACCCAATTGCCATTACCAAAATTAAATGTATAATTTTGTATGCGATTTGTAAAGAGAATTGAGATGCTGAGAATCGAGATGCCTGAAGTAAACGTATTGCGCACAAAAGACAGCTTGTTTCAACATCCAGCTTGTTTTCCTACTACAGTATAATCGATAGCTAACGACAATGGCAGATTCTACTCGCATAATGCGTCTAATTTTCCGGTTATTTCGTGATAACTCAGGAGTGGTGGCGCTGTTTTCCGGTTTCCATTTTTCATGGTGATCGAAAAAGGGACAGCTATATTTTACACATATATCAAGTATCAGGGTGGAATTTTTTTTTCAAAATAAACATTTGTTTACTCAAAACGTGGCGTCAAATAATCAGGAAAAATAAAAAGGTAGATGAAAACAAACAGATCCTACTAGCGCTGTATGAATTTTGAGGTAATAAAAGTCTGTTCGACGCTGTAGCAAAACCGCAGGGTTCCGTATTGTTTTTAACACTGGTTTCAAGTTCGCTTCTTCAGAGCAGAGAGGCGCCGAACTTTGCAAAAATTTCCTCATAACAGACAGAAGTGATTGTTTCAAAAACCTGAAATCTTTGTGTGCGGTCTATGATTCCCCCATTTAAACCTGAGCTTTTTTAGCTCTTCATCTGGCTGATACCCTTCTACTGAACGGAAAAATAAGTATAAAGGCTGGAGAACTGAAGGTTTTAGGACAACATCGGGAACATGGACAATGCTTTAACTAACACGTAACCGTACATTTCAGAACAAAAGAACAACGTTCTATCTCCTATTCTCATGGGCATTCGATTGTCTAATGTTTAAGGGTATTAAATTGCTTTAGTTGAGTAATAAAAAACTTGGCATATCCTGGGAACGGAAAAGGAGCGGAGAGTTTTCATTTAAAAGACGTTTATTCGTCGCGACCCTTCGACGCTGTATCAGGAACTTCACTTACCTAGTTTCCAAATATCTAAGTGCCACAAAACACTATTCAATTAGTTAACAAACAATATGTCTCTTATTGAAAACTCAAATCGAATTAGCATTGAGGAAATTAAGTATATTGTAACTGTAAGTAATATGTAACATTACAATTTATAAACATCCGGTTGAAATGTCTGGAAAGATGTCTCTTGGTTTTCGAAGCACAAAGTTTAAATAAGAAAAATAGTAAATTTCACAAACCATATATATTTTCAAATACAAGTTTTATGTTCTTCAAGCGAAACTTCTTCGATTGTATTACCATTATAACTGAAAAAAATAACATTTTTGACGAGTTGATAGCCTGAACTAAAGCACACAGCATTATTACTCGTTTTCACATGCATTTATAGCCGGAAAAGGAAACAACGACTTTATAATGAAGTAAAAATAGACGTAGAAAATCAATAACATAGATCCGGTGAAAAGTTGGTTCTTTGGCACGGTTTTAAATTAGACACCTTGGAGTTTAACAGAAACAACGAAAACCAGTATACAAAAAAGCGATAGCAAACATTGCTGACGTCTGACGGCCACAAATTCAGCACAACTGAATTTAGGAAAGGAGTAAATCGCAAAGTTATGTTACATTTCAATGACATCGACTGATGAAAGTTAAACTAAAGTTTAAATTGATAAGAGGCGCTGCTATACTCGCTCCTAGCTCACACTAACTTTCTTGGTGTCTTGTTTTTATTTATGGGAGTCAAGAAGGCTGGCCAATGTGCAGCTCATGTTAATACCATGATTTTTTGTGTCTGTAGAAACTAAATTTGCAATTATTATATAAAGAGTTCACCAAAAACAAACTTACAAAATTGTAGAGGCAAACTCTGTTTTATGTAGCAAGAGATAAAATGTAATAAAAATCTTTGTTTCATGTGTAGGTTGGAGAAAGCTCTATTTATATTATCAAGGTGTTTTTCGGAATAAAAATAACTGCAAACATATGTGAACAAACAAATAGTCGCAAACTGTTGAAATTTAGGGTCAAATCAAGATTGCTATCTAGCTACAAAGGAGATAAGAAAATTGGAGAAAAACGACAACAGCCTTTTTCATTTTACACGAAAGTTAAAAAACGTGTTTGATCTTTCACACCTTTGGCCAGTAATGGGCCATGGACTGATTATTTCTGTTATGAAACAATTATATCATTGCAAAAGCTCAACAAATTTGGTAAGAATTGAATGACCATTATTATCTTCCAAATCATGTTGCTATTTGAGTCAATAGATTGAAAGATTTATCTGATGTTTCTGTATAGCGAGAAAATATAGCCACACTCATGACTGAAAGAAAATTGCAGGTAAAAGATGCAATATTATCGAATCGAGAGTAAATTTATCTCTTCTTTATGCAAAACCAAACGTACATTCTCGGAAAAGTCAAAGTCTAGTTCTAAGCCTAGAATCATGTAAAACCAATATTTCAGTTTTGACTGAAATCAATGGCAAAGATTTAGGATTAAAAGAAAGGCATTTACAAAGACAAAAAGACAATTTTAAAAAAGACAAATGGTAATCACTGCGTGCAAAGGCTGCATTTATTGTGGGTGACAGATGACCGCGGGACTGCAAACAGCAGTTTGATTTAGTAGGTGGTTTCTAGAGCTATCATTCAAAGCTGAACACAGTAGATGAACCGCATTCTACGATAATTTCTCAGGGCTGGTACTGACACACCCATGAAGACTGAAGTGCAAGCTGAGCGCGTTTTAAAGTTTAACCATTCCAAAATCCAGCTGGATGATCGAAAAACCTGTGCTGGGTCAAACACTCAAAACTTTGCGTGTGTCAAGAAAATAAAAATGTTTATATTGTTTGGTTATCGGACGATATCTCGTTAATATTGACCGGCGTAAGCTGTATTTACTGATAACCTCCCGGCAAGGTGCTACCACTTCCAACAGTACACCTATCACTGTGCAGATTGCTGACACGGGCTACTGTTAACATCATTCACCAGTCGGCTCTGCAACTCATCTGCTTTCGTTCTCATTTGCGAATTGCTGCGAGTGGCCTAGATTTTATCAAGATGGATATCAGATATAATTCTTTGCAAAATGAACAATCTTTTAGCAGTTGTGATTACTTGCAAGATTTTAGCGCGCAATTTATATGACCTTTGTGCATATTGATACTTTTATTAAAATGTAACAACCACAATTAAGAGATTAGAATTTCATCTCGTCTTCACAGCCACAATTTCTAAATTAGTTTGCAAAACGTGCTCGCGCGTCTAAAGTGTGGGTTTGATTTTTCTAAGGTTCAGTTCAATAGAAGTTGACTTTTCACAAGATTAACGGCTGTTTTAAAAACAGTCAAAGCATGTAATTATTATTACAGCACAAGACAATCATGAATCGACTTATAATACTGTCTCTTTGCGGAGAGCAAACATTGTTTCTTATTTTAAAATGAACAAAATATTAAGACAATGACACCAAAGTCAACCTACCTTTATCACTTGCCTTCAACATCAGAGAAAATGCACCCTGCCAATGTGACACAGAAAATGGTCAGTATGAAAGAGAAAACCGCGCGAACACTTAATTCAAAATAACCAAATCGTTTTCAGACGAACAACGGGAATCAATGTAAATGATAAAAATCCAAATTGAGACACACACCATTCTGGGTTTTGGAAATAGCTTGCACTAAATTTACAAGAAAACTTTCGAGCTTTGCAACAACAAAAAAAGCGCTTGTGAACAAATTTGGAAATAAAGCTATTGATCCAACTCGAAAACTTTTATTGCTGATTTTGTAGCAACAACTGCTAAATTTACAGGGGAAGATTGTTTAATTCAGGAACGGTTTGATTTGGAAACATCGAGTTTCAATTCAATATTCTATCATTTTGAATTTAGTCGTTAAACTGTCAAATGAGTCATAAATTTCCCAGTTCCGTCCGTTGTAAGTGCTTTTTAAAAATGAACTTCATGCGCTCTGATTAATTTCTGTTTTTAAAGACCTATACTTAATGATGTAGTCAGAATCTTCAAGAAAGTCTTTTATATATATCCAATCTTAGTGTAATTGTATATATTTACCCACCCATGTACTTAAGGACCAAAGTTCTAATATAAGGCCTGCGATTAGCTTATCTTGCCAATTTGAAATCCTTCAAAGGTTTAACTTTGATTTATAGTTTTCAATGGCAACTCATTACAAGTGGCGAAACGCGTCCAACACGTGCAGATAATTTACAAAGCCTCTATTATATCGCTATTAAAAAAACTTATCCAATATCTCATGTAGCCGTTTATGAAAGTCTTGGGGTCGAATCTTATGAAAGACGATCAGTTAAGATTCTTATCTCAAAAGCGAGTCGCACATTGATCTCAAAGCCGTAAATTACTCGTCACCGAGATGATGGGCTCAGTAAATGAGAACCTGGCCGATATCACATTTTTAAAAACAAACCGTGCTACGTGTAGCACAATAGGAATCTTTTTTCACACTCAAAACAAGAAAAAACAAGATTTGTTGTAAATCGTCTAACTTGATATCTAAGACTTATCGTTGAAATGAAAGTCTCAGGAGCGCGAAATTTGAAAAACTCAAGTTATTACAAAAAAGCAACAAAACTTTGGCATGAAGTCTTGTTCTTGGCAGCAATATTGCAAAACACCCCAATTAGTAAACTTCTATAGATTAACTTGACAAGCAATGCACTTCACATCTGTTATGTTTCTGTTTTTAGTCTGAAGCGAATCTAATTTTACACTAGAAGTTGATTATGTTGTTCATAAGATAGCGTTAATGAGTTCGTCCAAAACTTCTTGTACACTTTGACTTAGTTTATCTCTACTTTCTATTTAAGTTACTCAGTTACTTGATTAACCTAGCTGTAGAATTTGTACTGTTGATTTAATCGCGTAACTTATTTCTGCAATGTTGGTGTAACTAGTTGAAAATGTTGGTCAATCTAAGAATGTCGTAAGAATTTTGACACGTGTGTCGGTATTGATACGACCACAAGACGCGTGCATAAAGATTTTACCAAGATTTCAAATCTTATAAAGAAATAAATTCGGCCAAAATCTTAACACGGTAAAAAGGAAAGCGCAGATAATGAGATCTCTTTTAAAAACATATTTATCAGCGCTAGATGTTCTTTAGGATGAGATAATAGCTGCAAGGCTGTACTTACCGGCCAAGAGAACGAAAAATCTATTGTCAGAACATTGTTCGATGCTGGGATGAAAGAATTTGCTCCTATTACGAGAGTTTTTTGTTTTCCATAACTGCAACTACTGGGAACACCTCCGTAAACTCCTAAACACGCAGAAAAAAATGTTTGGCAGTTGGTATTGCACTGTCCGTTGGCAGATTCCGTTCCATTTAAGCCGCAACACTGGCCTGTGGAAACCTTCCCGCGAGGATTCCACATCTCTCGTATTGTTACCTCAAATTTTCCGCCTGCCAACACCTAAAAAAAAATCAGATTTAATAGTGCATAGAAAGAGGCTTTTAAAACTGAGTGTCGTGCAAATTTGTTTTTAGAAAATGTCACATTTTTAGTACAAACTACTTTTAGGAAACAAAAATAAACAAGAAGAGACTAACTTATTAAGGAGAAGAGTTTCGAGCAGTTTTTTGATTTTGTCAGAATTTTTTCCTGAAAGATTTATAAATGAATACCTTGAAAAAAGTAACGCTTTTTTAAATAAAAAACATGGAAATCAGATTTCAAAAAATACGAACTTCGTTTAACAAATAAATTTTATCAGTCCTTCGATTTTAATTTGTTTGTATGTAGAAAAAGCGATTTCTTAATTGCAATACTCGAAAAAGGTCGAGATGCCAGTCTTCAGTTAAAACTAAATAAGAGCGAATAGTATTGAATACCAATTCGAGTTTATTCTTTAAACTTACTTTACTTTAGAAAAGAAATTAGTAATTCTATAGATTTTCCCTTATAATACTGTATTATGTCAAATCAAAGCGCCGTGGTGTAAACTTAAAAACCTGTTTTACTTTTGGCATGAGATATTAATTTCCTGAGGTCTATTTCTGACAGTTTAACACCAGTTTGTAAAAATCAACGATTTACATGTACTTTTTTCACTGTGGCACTAAGTTAAATAAAAAAGAAACGTAATATATGCAATATTAATATAATTTTTTAAAGACTTATATAACTGTGGCCAGCTTTGAAACTTTTAAATATCTTTATTTAGATTTATCAGTAGTAGCGTTCTAATAATCAAGCTAAAAATGCAAAATTGAGCTTTGCTTATCCGTTAAAGAATGCAAGTTGCAAAATTATAAGCTCCACGGACTTACTTAGATAAGATATACACTAGCAACAACAAGCAAATGGTCTTTGGCTAGGAAATAACCGTCTGCTAAATAGCTGGCTTGCGGTTTATTCAAGGAATCAATACGATTGTTGTTTTTCCAAAACCACCGACGACGGTAAGGTCATTTTCAATTCCTCTTCCGTATCGGTGGCTGCAGAAGCTTCTTTTCAAATGATTAAATACAGATTGTGATGTAGCTGAGACTGGTTTGAGAGAAAAACACGCGAATTGTAAACATAGACTGATAGAGCCTCACATTGCATTTGAAAATAAACCGAGGAAAAAAAATACTTTTATATCTCTGGACAGAACAAGAAACATGTTATGTTCTATCTAAGAAAGACGCAATTTTAATATAGCTTTTATATGTAGACTAACAACCGAGATATGGGAAACAAGATGAAGGAGTGACACTTCCTTGGCGTAAAAGGTTTGGTTTGGAGAAACCAAGACAAACACTGCAAACAAAACATTGGCATGCTAATGATCGTGTCTCTCCCACCAAGAAAACAACTGAATTATCAACAAATACACAACCCGTCAATGTTGACTCGGCTAAAAGAAAAAGTAAAAAACGAAGTGAAATGCATTCTTCCTTAACTTTTAACCAAATCAAAATTTCCAAGTCTTAAAATTGATACTTACATTCGGAATAAGATTCACACCAGAAAGAACAAGCAGAACTCGTGCAAAAAGGGCGAGTGAGTTATCTGCCTTTAAAACTGCCGTCGTCCGCCTTCGTGGTAAATTTCTTAACTGCATGAACTTCACAGTGGATTTGGAAGACGAAATTAACCTTTAGGATAACTGGTCCTCTGTTCTGAATGGCTGAAAATGGAAATCTTTCGTTTGATAATATATTCTGTAAGAGAAAAAATAACATGTATGGTAAGCAAAGTTGCAAGCTACAAATAATGAAAGTGGTTTTATTAAGCAAAACTACCATCTAAATTCTAATTTGTGTGTTCTTCATAGACAAATTACTGTACATACAGTTAGAGAGCATTTTGATCAACTGCACTGATTAAACATATGATTTGGTTCGTTAACCCCGCAAGTTAAACAGTTAGTTTGTTTTGCCCGCGAATAAGAATCACTCAGTCGGGCAAAAACAGTCTATTAAATCCGCTTGTTCTCTGCTGTGAATTTAAGTGTACTAAACGACCTTTCAATGCCATAAATGCTTAGAGACTGTAACATAAAACTTGACTTTTGTTAGACGAAAGCAAATCAAACAGCTGGCGCCATTGACCAAGAAGAAAAAGTCTGGACGTGCACAGACGTGTCAAAAAAACTGCATACCTATGATAAAAATTGTAAAAGCCATATCGTTTTTGTTTTTTTAAAAAAAAAATACCTCAAGTTTTGTTCCGGTTGGTAAGGCGCATTTCTACATCATTATTATTGCCTCTAGGAGTAACTTTAACCGCGGTAAAGTTAAATGTATGGGTTTCAAGACACTTTCTTCAAAATAAGCATCACCGCAAATGACTATCGAGGATTCTGGAGGAGCGTTTTGAAGGATGACATCAACCGGAAATACCGGAAAACGATATGCATTGAGACAGCTTTCAATTACTCGTATAGGTGCTAGTTCACTTTTAGCTGTCGTTTCCTTTGCGGCAAGTTTTTCTACTACGTAGTGTGTTAAATTTACTTTTGTTATTCCAAATTTCTCATCCAAGGCCATCGAGGTGAGAAATTACAATTGTTCAAAGAATTTTTGTAGGTGATATATCTTTAATCTCAAGAAAGCTACAAAAAGCTTTTACTTATAAACTCCTACGTATCTCAAACGTGATACAGTTTTGTCTACACGGCGTTTGTTTACTATTACATTAAGCAAAGGATGTGAGAGAAACTTACGAAAAGGTAATGAAAATTAAACTTCTTTTAGATTCTAACTCATGCGGCATTGCGTTAACAAATTTTTGTTAGCGGTGCTCTGTTCTGACAATCTTGCAGAGGATATAAAACTTTCTGTAACACTGAACATGTTTTGAGTCAACACGTGCCAGCCAATTTGCTTAAGTACTTAAACATTGAGAGGCAAATGATAACCAGTATCCGAGTTAATATCTGCGCTCAAGCGTTAACTGGCTCAGTCAAAACATTGATATAAACGACTTCTCTTCTCATTCGGTTATCATTGAGCCCTCCTCGATGTTTCAGTCCAACGAAATGCTAAACAAACGAACGGTTCCCTTGCTTGGTGTACTTATAGCACTATTAAATTTTTTTTATCGATTTATGTGTTTACAAAATTCAAACCATGCTTAAGAGGCGAACACCACAACACCTATTAGTTCTGTCAAGCTAATCCGACTTGCCATGCATTTGTATTAAAGCAAGAAAGTTAACTCACCGAACTGTTGAATAAACTACTTACTTTCTATAGACAAGGACTAGGGAAATAGTTCTCTCCGAACAATAACCTAAGTCAACCGATATGATAAGAAATCAGGGCAGATGATTCCTGGTCCGTCAGAAAGGATGTTCGTCCATTAAGTAGAAACCTCTGTGGGGCTTCCCCAGCTAAGTGTCGGAGAATATGACTTATAATACATTTAAAGTCTCCGCTTGTACTTTGGCCTTTGCTTCGCTTAAGAATCAAGGTGGGATCAATTTGGTATCGTGCAGAAACACGTTGATACTTTTAGCAGTAGTATATATATTTTTCGTCATCGTTCAAAATTTCTCTTTAGGTCATACAAGCTATATTTAACTAATACAATTCTGTCTATTGTTCGGCATTGTTAAACACTAGATCTTAAGCTTATCTCGAATAACGCTGAAGTTGCGTTTTTAAACTCCAAAAGGGAAAAACTTTTCTCCGATTTCTCTCTGGTCTCTTGCTGGTGCCAATGGAACTCAATCGGACCACCCGCGTTTAACAGCCAAAAATTTTCTGGGTAATTAATAGGAGCGAGTGGAGATGAGCACGATGGATTTATTATTCACATTGATAGATGAGCTGCATTTTGCGATAAGCAGATGGCTATGATTGTTGCTTAGTAACCAGAACAATGCTCCGCGAGTGACCTCGTGACCCGGTGTTTCTCTTGACTCAAGCCAGCCAAAAAAACACAACATAACTCCAAAACAAATATTATTTTAGTTCAAATTATCTACAACGAGGTAATCAAAAAAGAATGAAAGCAAACATTTAGCACACTTTTAAGTTGTTTTAAGGAGCTAAAATCAACTGCCTTTATGCAAATAAAAAAACAAAAACACGGGCGGCAGACCACCCCTAAATAAAAGTAAAGAGTTTCGATGGATTTGACTGACCACGTGTGTCGAGCTCAAGTCGATCTTAACATGCTTGTGTCGGTAAATAATATGTTGGTTCACAGAGCAAGCACAAACCAAAATAAAAGTATTTGAAGAAGATTTTAGAGTTCCAAGTGCACAAACTAGCTAGTTTTCACCTCTTGCAGTCACTGTTTGATTGGTGGTAAATAAGAGTATTTTTTAGCTTTGGCTCAGTGTCGCGTCGAAGCGTTTCATAGTCTTCCCAGCTCAGTTCCGGGAAAGACTTTGGCATCTGTGGCGAGTTCAAAGTAAGGACTCTGCACTGGCAAATGTCTGCAAAAATCCGTTGGAATTGAATGCAATATCCGGGTGATTGAATTAAGGGAACGTTTATTTTATCCAGTGTTAGGAAAGAAAAACTAAAAGCTAATTAAGATTTTAAACGGTGTTTTGTTGACATACACGTAGTTTGTGTGGGCTCTATAAAGGCCCATTTTTTTTTCGGTTATTTACAGGCCATTGTGACCGCATCTCGATTTTCTTACTTATAAATCCGAGAATTAAACATACAGCGGATCAAAAAGGAACGGTTTTAAAACGAACAATAATGTAGTAGTGCAATTCATCTTCCGGATAATGGCTTAGAAATCAGACAAAAATGTAATCAGGGTTAATGTAGTACCATCATAATCTCCAGTCTGGGTCATCACTCCACCCCCTTCGCTCTCAAGCAATGGACGAATATGACCAGCGGAAACAGCGATTTTAGTTTTTGCTACTGGCATACTTACAAATTGCTGCCGAGCTGGCGAAAGAATAAGATTGCGCCTCCTCCCTCTTCTCAGCGTCTTGTGCTAGCTTTACACTCTTTGCACTTCAACAGGGGATAAAAAAAACAATGCCGTTTTCACAAAACCTTGTTTGAAGTTGAACGCTTGATAAGGACACGCGGGGATGTGCTAAAGTGAAATAAAACCCAGAAGATCGTGCACGAGGTTGAGGCAAATTAAAGCTTTCAATACAGAACTCAACTCGCCGAGCTCAAAGTTTGTTCTCATACCACAAGAACTCTGACTTAAAACTTCGCATCGGCACACTATTTTGACGGAAACCAGAGTCGTAATTTCCTACCGCGCCTAAATATATAATACTTCGCAGATGTGTAAATATGTTGATTAGAAATCTGTGCTTGCGACCAATCACACATTTTCTTTAACACCCAGCATTTGCTAAATGTGCCCTTCGATAGAAACACTTATTTACTGCTGGCAAAGAAGTTTGTTTTCAAGTATTGCAAAGTAAGCAGTTTAAACGAGAATCTTCGCCTTTTCAAAGAATCCAGTCTGTGGTATAAATTTCAGCCAGAAGTTTACGGTGGTTGAGTCATTGACATTTTCCATAGATAACAACCTCAAAGTGTCATTTCATGCCCAATAATTCGATTAAAGCGGCAATTAACAGGTTCACTTAAAGATCAAATATTTACAGTATTTGGATATGACAGCAGAAGGCCGAACTTTTACAAACGAGATGTTTTGAACAAACTAGATGTTTACTGCAGCATTGAAATGTTTTGATATCAAATATCAATTCGATTTGAAAATTATGATCTTTTATGCACCTGAACAAGTTAAAGTAGGTAGCGGATTTTCTTACGTTAAGTGTTAAATGCGCCATTCATGTGAAACATTATAATCGCCGTGCTGTTTGGTCGTTTTTTTTATATCGCAATTTATATTCCCTTCCACTGAAACGCAAAACCTGCCAAAGGGGTGCGGTTATCAAACACTATTATTCTAACTTCAACCTAAGCGTCGCTGTTTAGAGTTCTGGCCAAAAGAGATCCTTTGAAACTTTAACATAATCAGCAGGCATTGCTTTAGTCATTAGTCAACTTGAATTAGTGAGGCTATGAAAGGCTTGCTTCATATGAATTTTGTCGCAGCTCAGGTGGTCGTCTTTGAAAGCAACCGAATGAAAAACACCGGGAATAAAAATATCGCTTTATAAAAACTTCCGTAAACTTTGTGTTTTTACCTTAGGATAAGACTCTGGTCCATACATTTTGGTTTTTACAATTTTCATCGAAAATACTTTCGAAATTTTTTTTAATGTTCCCTCCATTTTGAAAAAAAAACACAAACTAAGAGCAGATTTTTAATTTTCTTTTTCAAAATGTCTTGCAACAGATATTGGAGGTTTCAAGTAATATATCAAACACGAGAGACAGTGTTTCATAAAATTTCCAAACATTAAGAAGAACGCAGAAGAAGACGCACAAATAGGAGAATATTTAAATATGATCAATAAGATAAGAATTGAAAACAATCGAAATCTATCGGG
>ERZ1740055.144-NODE-144-length-14352-cov-7.131076_pt1 | contig 14352 bp, 1 predicted proteins | sample MGYA00581747_ERZ1740055 | MGnify/ENA primary metagenome ERZ1740055 (study PRJEB43018, sample SAMN04849739) | marine metagenome | isolation source: floating plastic debris | place: Pacific Ocean | collected 2008-08-28 | study: EMG produced TPA metagenomics assembly...
TGAGTGACACAACAGTTGACGAAAATTATTAATAATAAGAAGAAGAATAATGATAATAATAATAATAATAATAATAATAATAATAATAATAATGAGATTCAGAGGACCCCCATGAAAACCACCTTATTATTTTTTAAGGTGACTGGGGCTTCCTCATAAGAAATATTATTATTATTATTATTATTATTATTATTATTATTATTATTATTACTAACAAGAGGAAGGTCTTATTATTATGTACTGGGGGCACATTTATTTAGCATTTGGGAAGACTCAACATAATGTTCTATTTTAGGATGTGATTTCATGGTTGAGTTCTTGACACCATCTCAGATACTGCATTTCATTAATAATTGCAAAAGATTTTGCTAACTGTTTTGCTTACTGTTAACATTTTAAAGTTTTTTTTTAACAAAAAGAAATTAAAGGACAAGGAAAAACAAGTGACTTACCATTTTGTCTCGAATCACAGACACATGATGCCATTTTCCATCAGCAATAAACTTTTCACTCTCCACTGTAACTGTACCATCACCAAGATTAAACAATAATCGAAGTTTTCCATCAATGTTCTCCAAAGCTAGAAAGTCAGGAGGACTGACAGCATTTACACTGTGGTCTCGGTTATACAACAAAAGTCCTCTGGTGCTTGTTGTTGCAAATTCTAATGTGATATTATTGAATGTCCCTCTCCTCAAACTCTGAAGTGTTGGTAACAGCATGTGCGAAACTGGAGAAAAACCAAGGCTAGGAACCTGACACTTTGAGCCACGTCCACCAAAATCACACTGGCACTCAAATGTGGTCTGAAGATCTTTACAGGTGGAGTTGAACATACATGGGTTGGATGCACAGTAATTAATATCAGTCTCACAGTTTTTACCAGTGTAGCCTTCCCTACAGCTACAACTATAACTGCCAAAACTATTAGTACATGTACCCCCTGACTGGCATGGGTTGACTGAACATTCATCAATATCTGAGAGACAATGTAAATCTGTGAAACCAGGTGCACAAGTACAGACATAACCTGATATCTTGTCTTGACAAGTTCCACCATTGTGGCAAGGATTTGGTTTGCAGTCGTTAACATTCTCTTCACATCTTTCACCACCATAACCCAGCTTGCACCTACAGCCGCTTTTCCATTCATAGTTGGCAGACTGAAAGATAACAGAGTCCGACAACACTAGTGACTCAGTACCAAGGGGAACAATGTTACTAAAACATTCTCCACCATTCTTACAAGGGTTGTGGTCTGAACATGGGGTGTAGTCAATACTCTTGATGCTGAGTCTAGTTGAACCTTCTAATTGTACTTTCTTTTTTGTGATGAGATCTGCAACATCTCCACGATCGTCATACTCATCTGTGTTTTCTTCATGTACACCTATTAGAACATCCACTGAATTTCTACCTGAGGTTCTAATGCTTGATAAATGTGGCTTGTACCCTGGTTTTAAGAAACCCGCAATGGCATTCAGAAACCTTTTGTAAAACTTTTCCAAGAATTCTGAGGGATGGACGTTTTGTAGACGAACTACAATACTGCTGGAAATTGTCACCTGAGTGTACTTTAAAAATTTCACAATCACTTCATAGACCACAGAAGCTTTTCCATCATGACCAGTAACTTGAAGTGCAAAGGAGACATCTTGACCATCAAACTGTGTTGAATGGAGAATACAACTATCCTTTGCAAAACTAAAACGTCTATTGACATTGCTTGTAAGCTGGCAACTCATGGTGTTTGTGGTGTCTTTGTCAATAGGCTGCACATTGGAAATAGTGCCCCCAACAAACTTGCCATTGTACAAATTTAAAATCACAGTTCGAGTTTTGTTTTCTGGAGGATTATCATTCACATCTTTAACTTTTATCAAACATGGCGATAAAGCTGATAACTTTGGGGAGCCATTGTCATATATTCTAAAAGACAGGACAAAGGATGCTCTTTCCTCTCGATTTAACCTTGCCGTTGTACTAATTAGGCCTGAATTTGAATCCACAACAAATTTTCCATAATCAGTCCCTTCAATGGCAAAAGTATACGGACCTCGATTGGGATCAGCATCTTTGTCAATAGGTCTAAGAATGAACACTGGACTTCCTGACTGGCTGTTTTCCAGGATATGTCCAGAACAGTTTGAAGCAAGGTATGGTGGGTTATCATTGACATCAATCAGTGAAACAATAACAATTGCAGTACCAGTCATAGGTGGTTGTCCGGTGTCTTGTGCAGTCACTGTGAGATGGTAGACAGAAGTGTTCTCTCGATCCAACTTGGCTGCAGTAGTTATTATTCCTGTCTTTGGATTGATATGAAATACTGATTGGATGTCTCCACTTGAAATCCCATAGTTTATGATACTGTCTTCTGAATCATCATCCACAGCAGTAACATTTGCAACAAAAGCCCCATTTCCTGCTCCCTCACTCACACTTGCCTGATATTCCTTCCTCAGGAAGCGCGGTGGATCATTTGCATCTGTTACATTGATTACAATTTCTGCAAGATCACTTGTGTTGAAACTGGCAGCACTAGGCAATAAATTCTTGGCCATGACCTGCAAGGTCACAAGTTTGGAAGTCTCACTATCCAACTTTCCTGAAACACTCAGGACACCAGTGAACCGGTCAAGTTGAAAACCTTGATAATTACTAGACCCTAAGAGGTAATATGCAACAATGCCATCTTGGCCATCATCTTTATCAACAGCAGTCACCTGAGTCACTGATTGGCCAAAAGGTGCATTCTCTACAACAGCTGCCATGTAGTGCTTACTGGTGAACCTTGGTACAAACTCGTTCTTCCCAGTAATTTCAATGAATATCTTTGCTGGTTGCAGTGATGTCAGGCTAGGATTTCCACTGTCTGTGGCACTTGCAGTCAGGACATACATCTTTTTGTCTTCATAGTCAAACACAGCTTTGCTTGTAATTATTCCGGTATTAACATCAATGCTGAAAAATCTTAAATCGCCTCCAACTAGACTAAAAGAAACCTTGTTATTTCCAGGCCCATCTCTGTCTGTTGCTAGCAAAGTGCATACATAGGTCCCTGATTTTGAGTTTTCAGCCAAAGTGGGTCTGTATATGTGTGGTGTAAACACAGGTGCATTGTCATTAGAGTCTGTCAATGTAATCTTCACTCTAACGAAACTTGATCTTGAAATCTTTCCACCATCTTTTGCTGATACATTTAGCTCGTATTCCTCACCAAACTCATAGTCTAAGGCTTTGGCAGCATAAATTGTCCCATTTTTCATTCCAACTGCAAAGAAACCAGCTGAATTTCCACCAACTACTTTGTATGACACTTCTCCATTTGTACCAGAGTCATTGTCCACTGCAGTTACTTTAACAACACTTCCTCCTACTGGCAGGTTTTCACTAACAGTTTTCATATAAATGTTTCCACTATTGGTAAAAATAGGTGCATGATCATTTTTGTCCACCACTTCAATGTAAACATCAGCAAACGTCTCCTGTCTTGGTTTACCTAGGTCAAAAGCTTTCACTCTGAGATGGAATAAACTAGATTTATCACTTTGGTGCAGGGCTGAACGAACAAATATCTCTCCTGTATCATTAGCTATAGTAAATTTTTGAGTTCCATTTCCTGACACTGCCATATACTGTACTACAGCATTTTCCCCAAAGTCTTTGTCATCTTCAGCTTTGACATTCATTATACTTGTTCCAGCAGGAGTGGGAACAACTACTACTAAGTAATGACTTGATTTTGTAAAAACTGGAGAATGATCATTAATATCAACAATTTGAATGATGACAGAAACATTACTAGTTTGAAAAGGACTCTTAATATTCATTGCCTCGACAGTTAAGTTGTATAAATTGGGACTGACTTGTGTAGAAGGTTGTCGGTACTTCAAAACTTTTGTAACTGATATCACTCCAGTTTTCCTATTGATCTCAAATCTGTCATCAGAATGAACAATCAAATATGAAATTTCTGCATTCAAGCCAATGTCTCTGTCTTGAGCAGTAATATTTAAGATGGGGGTTCCAACTGGTAAAAGCTCAGCAACATTTCGAATGAAAGGATCTTCTAAGAATTCTGGTGGATTGTCATTGATATCCATTACTTCCACTTTCAATATCATAGTTGTTTCATGAACTGAATCATTTGCTAAAATTCTTAACAGGAATGAATCATTTTTTTCTCTATTCAAACCTTTGTCCAATGTTATTTCTCCGCTGTCCGAATTTATAGCAAAGTGTCCGCCTTGATTTGGGTCTGGTAAAACAGAATACTTTATATGTGCATTTTTGGGCTCATCTGCATCACTTGCACTTACAGTTGTAACAATGGATCCAATTGAAGCATTCTCCCACACTGTTACAGCTTCGTGATTTTCGAACACTGGAGCATGATCATTGATATCTGCAACTGTTATTATGACAGTAGCTTCACTTTTCATTGATTTCTTTCCAACATTATCAGCCTGCACCTTTAACTGATATGCAGCTATCTTCTCTCGGTCTAATTTTACACGAGTATAAAGCCATCCTGAAGTGCGATCAATATCAAAAGCACCATTAGCTGGAGTGCTCTCAAGAATTCTGTATTCAACTTTTGCATTTATTCCAGAATCTGCGTCAGCTGCATGTATGGGAGTAACATTAGCCGGTGGATAAAGTTCCTCTGTAATTGTTACATAAAAAACATCCTTATCGAACTTTGGGGCATTATCATTTTCATCCATCAGAAATACATGGACAATAACATACCTTGCTCTAAATGGGCTACTACTGTCCTTGGCACCAATAACTAGGGTATAATTTCGTATGAGCTCATAGTCTAATGGCTTTGCAACACTAATATCACCATGGACTTTGTCTATGCTGAAAACTTCTCCCTCATTTCCAGCAGCTATGAAATACATTAGGTGGCCAGTTGCATTAACGCTGAGCAGTTTTGTACCAACTGCCACCAGTTCAGATATTCTCAATTCCTGATCACCATGAACAAATAAAGGGAAAGAACCTTGTGAGATAACAACTATTTCGACAGCTGCTGTGGTACTTTGATGGGGAGCATTCTGATTGGTTGCTGTGACAGTCAAAGAGTAAGTTGATGGGCTAGCTGGAACAGTTAATGACACAGTGATTATTCCTGATGTAGTACCAATACTGAAAACTGGTGTTGCTCCAGCAGTGATGCTATACTCTGACTGTGCATTCTTGCCAATGTCATCATCCACTGCAGAAGTAACTGTTATAAAAGACCCTGGAGCTGCACCAGCCGCAACCGTTGCCTTGTATGAACTCTGCTTGAACACTGGGTCATGATCATTCTCATCACCAACAATAACGTTCACAGACACAGATCCCTCCTTTTGGGGAATACCCTTGTCAGTGACTTTCACTTGTAAATGATAGATCTCAACTTGCTCTCGGTCTAAAGTTACAGTAGTAACAAGAACACCATTTGAAGGGTCTAGCCTAAACCTTCCATAGCTGTTCACTAAAGTATAAGTTAATTTTGCATTGTTGCCCTCATCCTTGTCAGTGGCATTGACCTGAATAACAAATGTGTTTTCTGGAGAATTCTCTACTACTATGGCCTGAAGCTTATCTGGAATAACAATTGGGTAGTTATCATTTTCATCTTGAACTTTAACTATGACTTCAACCTCACTAAACATGGAGGACATACCACCATCTTGTGCTCTGACTCGGATTTTATATTCTGCTTTCTTTTCCCTGTCCAATGGGGAGTTCAAAGACATGACTCCGGTCTTTGCTCCAATAGTAAATAGCCCAGCATGTCCACCATGGACAATGCTGTAAATAACATCTCCGCCGATACCTTTATCTTTATCTGTTGCCACAACTGTTATGAAATTATGAACAGTCGTACTTTCATTAACATAAGCTATGTAAGAGCTGTCATTAAATATTGGTGCATGATCATTAACATCCTGAAGCACAATCGACACAGATGTAAAACTAAACTTCTCTGGGATTCCCTGGTCAGATGCTCGAATTTTCAAATTATACTTTGCCTTTTGCTCATAATCAAGAGGTTTTACTGTCTGTAATAAGCCTGTTTTGGGGTCTATCTCAAAGACATCATAATCATTGCCAGTGCTGATACTGAATTGCACTTCAGCATTTTCCCCTTCATCTTTATCTGTAGCTGTAAAGTGAAGCAGTGAGGTGCCAATGGTGGAATTTTCTAAAACTGTAACAATGCCAGGATGTTGCTGGAACACTGGGGCATGGTCATTGTAATCAACTATAAAAATCTGTAGTTCCATTTGTGCAGACAAAACTGGTTTACCTTGGTCAGTAGCAGTAACATAAACAATGTACTTAGATTTCATTTCTCTATCCAAGTAACCAGAGACATGCAAGATTCCACTGTTTTTACCCAAACTAAAAGGAGCAGTAGAGTCTACCTTTCTGAGGCTAAAGACTATTTTACTGTTAACACCTTCATCTCTGTCAACAACAATAAGAGTAGAAACTGGATATCCAATTCTTGCATTCTCTGAAACATGAGTCACATTACTTGAAATGAAGTAAGGTCGGTTATCATTGACATCAGAAATATTGATAACTAACTGTGTTTTGCCAGTCAGTCGCTCAGACACTGGTACTGCTTGGTCTGTGGCCAACACTTCTAACCAGTATGCACTCTTTTCTTCTCTGTCTAATTTCTTTGTATTAACTACAGTGCCATTTGAAAGGATTTTAAACACACTTGCACCACCCAATGGGCTGATTGCATACTTAATGTCTCCATTTGCACCCGAGTCACTGTCAACTGCAGTTACAGATATGATGGATGTATGTAGAGGTACATCTTCCTGGACAGCAACTTCATACTTCTTGTGTACAAACCTTGGAGGGTTGTCATTTTTATCCAAAATGTTTACATACACAAGCACTGTTGAGTTAAAGTAAGGGGCATCAGTGTCAACTGCAACCAGAGTTAAAACATAATGTGGCACTTTCTCATGGTCAACCAGTCTGAGCAACTTGAGGTTCCCAGTTGAAGGTCCAACACTAAAAGTGCTTCTGTCCTCCCCAATGATATAATATGAAACTTGTGCATTTATACCTTCATCAGAGTCCAACGCCTTCACAGAGCCTATTGCTATGCCAACCTTAGAATCTTCAAAAATATTAAAAGTGTAAAAAGGTTTTTCAAAGTCTGGCTTATTATCATTGACATCTGTGACAACAATTTTTACAGTACTTGAAGAAAATTTTTGTATGCTCCCAAAATCATTTGCTGTGACATTTAAATAATATACATGCATTCTTTCTCGGTCCAGTTTTTCTCTAGTGTAAATATAACCAGTTACTTGGTCTATTCTAAATGCATTGCCTTCATTTCCATCACTGATTTCAAATCGAATGACTCCATTATCTCCCAAATCTGGATCAGTAGCACTCACTCTGCCAATATTAGAACCTATCACTGCATTTTCCATAACATGCAGATTGTACAAAGGTTTAGAGAATGTTGGGACATTATCATTCTGATCCAAAATGGTCACAAGCACTTGAACTTTGCTGGTCTTGGGAACTGAGCCTTTTGTATCCACTGCATAAACATCAAGCTCAAATGCTACACCCCTTGGGCCTTCTCGATCAATTTCAGTTGCAGTAGTTATGACACCAGAGTTCTCATTCATATCAAAGGAACCACCACTGTTGTCTTTTGTGATAAAATATTTGAGTCCACTGTCGCTAGCTGATACATGTATAACTGCAGAACCCACATTAATATTCTCTGACAGTGTTGTGTTATATACTGAATGTGAGAAGGTAGGACCACCCCCAACAGTACCCCTCCTAAAGACTGTTATCTTCTGCACTGAACTTTGTTGAGGTTTGCCTCTGTCAGATGCTTGCACGCTAAACTCATAAAGAAGCTTTGATAGACTAGACTTAAGTGTTAATGCACCAGAGCTAAGATTTAGTCCAAATATTCCCTTTTCCCCTAAGAGTTGATAACTGACATCACCATTATCTCCTGAATCTAAATCTTCTGCAGATAAAGTCATAATTGTTGTTCCTAGACCAGTTCCATCAAGAACAGCTGTTGCTGGAGGTGAGACAAATCTTGGACTATTATCATTGATATCTTGAACCATGACTTTAATTAATTTGGTTGATGTAAGCCTATCTGATTTGGGTACTGCCATGTCTGACGCTTGAATTTTAAGCTCAAATTCTGAAACTTCTTCATAATCAAGCTCTTTGGAAGTTCTGATTGAACATGTTGATTGGTCAATATTAAAATTGTTTTTGACTGGCTCATGTGACAAGAGAGTATATAAAATTTTAGCATTTTCTCCACTGTCCTTGTCTGTAGCTACACAACGGCCTACCAATGTTCCTACTGTTATATTTTCTGGTACACTAATGTTCATTGGTTCAAAGTTAAAAACAGGTGGATTATCATTAATGTCTAAAACATTTATCTCAACTTGTGTGACAGCTGTCCTTCTGGGGATTCCTCTGTCTTCTGCTGTGATGTTAAGAGAGTACTGACGCACTGATTCAAAGTCTAATTTCTTAGATAAAGTTAGAGCACCACTCACATGGTTGATAACAAACATTCCTTGTAGATTCCCTGACGCTACTGTGTACACTATTTGTGCATTGGTACCAATATCGCTGTCCACTGCTGAAAAACTTATCACCTCTCCTCCAACTGCTAGTGCTTCTGACACATTAGCAACATAAGCTTTCTCTTGGAACTCTGGACCATTGTCATTCACATCACCAACAGTTATTTGAATTACTGCACTTGAAAACAAAGAAATATCTGCCATATCAGTGCATTTGATGGTAAGATTATAGAATTCAAGACTTTCTCTGTCTATTGTATCATTAAGGACCAAATCTCCTGTTTGGGGTGTAATAATAAATTTTCCAACTCCAGTTCCACCTGTAATTGAGAAGTTAAACTTCCCATTTGTTCCCTCGTCAGGATCATGTGCAATGATTCTGTAAATGACAGATCTTGGTGGGACATTCTCATTTACTGATACATGATACAAATACTCACTGAACCTTGGTGCATTATCATTTTCATCACTGATATTTATGATGACAATGGCCCTGTCCTTGTTCAAAGTTGTGTCATTGTAGAATGCTTCGACTTGGAGTATCAGTTCATTTTGCCCTGTGTGTGATTTCACTTGTTCTCGATCAATTACTTTAGTGGTGCTGATCACTCCACTGATTTTATCAATGCGAAAGTTTGGACTGTTACTTGTAATTAAAAAATCAATCTCTGATGTTCTTGATGGATTTGGAGCACTGGCAGTCAGATGACCAACAAAACTTCCGGGAGGTTTATTTTCGGAAACAGTAAATCTAAATGTGTTATTTGTAAACAATATCCTATGTTCATTTGAGTTTACAACAAAGATGGTTAGCGGAACTGTTGCTTTGAGAGATGGGTGTCCATGATCTGTAGCCACAACAGTCACAATGTAGGAGCCCTGACTTGCTCGTTGTAAGGATTTCTTGACGTACATCATTCCCCCTGGAAATATGTCAAATAACCCCTCTTCGTTTCCTACAGCAAGTAAACTGTAAGTAATCTTGCCATTCTTTCCTGTGTCATGATCTACAGCATTAACATGATAAAAACGATAACCAAGAGGTAGATTCGCTGGAATATGCGTTGCATATGCACTTGATCGGAAGAGTGGCGCATGATTTGTTTCAATTATTACCTTGACAACCAGGCTGGAATAGAGAGGAGGTAATCCCCCATCAGTTGCCAATACATGAAGAACATAAATATGTTTATTCTGTGACAGTTTCTTAGCTAATGATATAATTCCTGATGTTGAATTAATGATGAAATTTTCTTTTCCGGCAGTTAACTGGTATTGAACAAATCCATTTACACCAAGGTCATTATCCACTGCTATAGCTTGATAGATATTTGTGCCAATGTCCCAATTTTCATCAACTTTTATTTCAACACTTGACACTGCAAACTTAGGAACAACATCATTTTTGTCAAGCACCTTGACTTTCACAATACAGGATGACGACAACGGTTTAACAGTCCCTACTTTGGCACGAATAGCTAATGAGTAAAATGACTTTATTTCTCTATCAATTGCTCCATCAACTGCCACAATCCCACCAAACTGATCAACAATAAAAGAACCCATGGGATCACCTGAAATGATTGAATAAGAAACATTTGCCAAATCCTTTGTTGTTGCTTTAACCAAGCCAATCACAGTCCCCTTGGGTAAGTTCTCGTAAACAGAGAAATTGTACATGTTATGCTGAAATACAGGAAGGTTATCTGAATTCCGTAGGACAGTTATATCAACCGTTGCTAGCTGTTGTGAGGTTCTTCCACCACCATCTGAAGCACGGACTTTCAACTTATAAAATCCTATGAATGAATGATCCAGTGGTTTTATGCTGCTTATTATTCCACTTGTTTTGTTAATGCTAAAATGATTATTGTCATTTCCTGTTACAATATGGTATAATATCATACCATTTACACCGACATCAAGGTCTGTTGCCATTACTTGAGCAAGTTCCTTTGCTGGTTCATTCTCTAACAAACTAGCAATGTATACAAGTGGATAAAATCTGGGATCATTATCATTCACATCCTCAAGTGTTAAATGCACAGTCATTCTTGCTGATAACTGGGGTTTCCCAGAATCCTTAGCTATTATTTGAATGTCATAAAAGCTTGAAACTTCTCGATCTAGTTCTACTTTTGTTTTCAAAATACCAGAATCACTTGTGATTGTAAATAGGCCATCAAGATCCACTGAAGAAGATTCAATAGCATATGTCACCTCTCCATTTTTTCCAATATCTTTGTCTGAAGCAGATAACTGCAAAATAGTTGAGCCTTGGGTAACATTTTCATAAATTGTTTTGTTATAAACACTGTGTCTAAACACTGGAGGATTGTCATTTGCATCAACAATATTCACAATTACTCGAACAGTTCCATTTAAAACTGGTTTTCCATGATCTTTAGCCATGATGTTTAAAGCAATGTGTGATGCGTTCTCTCTATCCAGCAATTTGGCAGTTGTAACAAGGCCAAAAAATGGGTTGATTGTGAACCAACCATATTCATTGCCGCTTAAAAACGAATATGTGATTTTCGAGTTACTTCCAATATCTTTATCAGTGGCATTTAGTGAAACAACAAAACTTCCAATTTGTTTTTGTTCATTAATTGAGACTGTAATATTAGGTACTGAGAAAAATGGAGCATTGTCATTAATATCCTGCACAATAACAGTTAATTTATATTCAGTTCTTTTAACAGGAGTCCCATTGTCACTGGCTTCCAAAATCAAATCATAAACAGGAACAGTTTCTCTGTCAAGGTGTCCAGAAACTGTAATTACAAACAACTTTGTTGAGATTGAGGAAATATTAAATTCCCTGAGTTCATTTCCTTTAAGAAATTTGAGATTGGTTTTTCCATTAACCAAATTATCCTTATCGCTCACTGAGACAACTGCAACACGAGTATTCACAACTGTACCTTCAGGAATCACTGCCGGTTTGAGAACATTTCCTCCTCCTATGATATAAATAACACTTATAACTGGGGCATGTTCATTTATGTCTCTAACGTGAACAATTACTATGGATTTATTCTCACGAGGAGGGCTGCCCGAGTCTTTGGCAACGACTTGGAATGTGTACAATCGCTTGGTTTCATAATCAAACATACCTCGGGTTGTTATCACTCCATTTTGTGCACCAATGTGAAATGCATTTTCGGTATCATCTTCAATCGAGTATGTGATTGCCGCATTTACACCAGTATCCAAATCAGAAGCCTTTACCGCCAATACGCTAGTACTTAAGTTAGAATTCTCATCAACATACCCAACGTAAGGTAAATTCAAAAATTGCGGTGAGTGATCGTTTGAGTCCTTGACAGAAACTTTAACAAGGCAAAATGTTTCCCTCGGTAGTGCGCCACCATCTTGAGCAGAAATATTCAAAAAATAAATCTCCTCGCTTTCCCTGTCGAGATCTCCAATGACTATTAAACAAAGCGGAGAATGTCTGCAATTGTTACCTGTCCCTAATTGAAATTTTCCTGCTGAGTTGCCAGATATTATTTTATAGTTCACGCTGCCGTTTCTACCAGCATCCTTATCTTTGGCACTGTCGAGTGGAAACTTTACTCCATATCCAACGGACTCGGATATTTGTATATCATAGACTGATTTGGGAAACTTTGGTGAGTTATCATTTATGTCATCCACCACAACTTGAACAGTTATATGTGATTTTGGAGAGTTTGTTTTTTTCACTATTAATGTAATCGGGTTAAAAGCTAATTTCTCGCGGTCAAGAATACTTGTTGTTTTGATGTCCCTGTTATTTAACGAAAACTTGCTGTAACTTTGCTCAAAGCTATAAACAACGCCACTCTCTGCCGGTAAACTACCAACCTGAGTTCCAGGTGGCTGCTCTTCGACAACGTGAAAAGTTAAATTTGTTGCAATAACAAGCGATGAAGATAAAAAACTCCAAACAGTCAATACGAGAATTGGACAACATTGTCTCATTCGCAAACTTGCTGTCCCGGCCAAAGCCAAAGTCTCAAACATCGCTTAAGATCAGATCAATTTCTAACGTTCCTGGTGTCATGCTAAGAAGAGAAGCAGGCATTTTACCTCATCTTTCAAAGTCATATTAGCACAAAACAAGTTGCTAACGAAACACTCACTTCAACTCACATCAACCGTTGCGACGTACTTCAAGCTTGCACCCGAGTGATGCGCGATTTCCGACATAAGATTCCACAACTTTTCACCACAACCTAGCTTGTTCGGCGTAAAAATCAAACCATGCCGTCAAATATCACACCTTGACAACGTTGTACACTTTGATCCAATATCAGCGGAAATTTCAAACCAAAGTTTTTAAAAACTCCTCCAAGCTTTGTCCTCTAATTTATGCTGCAAAGCAATAAAAATTATGAAGATATGTGAATACCACCGCAGTTCCGCCAGACCTGTCAATCAAAAGTAGAAGCATAGCGGGAGAACAATAAACAAAGGCGGGATTAAACGTACCACGTGACTCAAAAATAATGCAGATTTTTTTTAAATCGCCATCACTATTCAATATTTGTGATTGTTGTCACTTCTCGTTAGGAAATGTAATAAATATAACCTCTTAACAAGAAAGAGTTAAGTGCTTGGCAGGAGAGAAAATAATTTTCATAAATTCAAAAACTGGAAATCAACCAACTTGAGCTAATAGCCATTTGTTTGTAAAATGTTAATTGAAATTTGAGAGGGAAAAAGCAGGCGTAATCACAGACTCATACAAACAGTCCCATTAAAACTTCAATCGAATATTAATAATACAAAAATTTCGAAGAGGGACAGTAAGTCTGCAGCGAACTTTCGAAGAAACCGCAAATTCAGGTGCTATTAATTAGACTATAGACATCGTGGAGCGGTCGCGGGTACGAAAATTTATCAGAAGCCGGCAACAGATTCAAACTTTCAGCAACAGGTCTCAATGGCAATGAGCAATCGATATATTTTTATCTAGCTCTACTCAATTACATTCACTTAGACTTTTCTTGAATGTTCATCTTAAACAAGGACAAACATCATGAAGCTAGTAATCTATCAAAAGCCTCATTGCGTAAAAATGCCGCAATGCTTTTTTTCTTTTCCTAATCGATGTTATGCGAAATCATTTGTCGGTTTCGTGTCTAGTTTTAGCACGCGAGCGATAAAATCGCGTGCCTCAGTCATCGCTTTGCCTGAAATATTTTTATGGCATGTATTTAATTCCTGCAGATTTTTTCATCTTTTAAATTCAGAAAAAAATTGTTTCCCTGTCTTTGCAATGAATTCTTTAGTCATTTTTTAATTTAGGGGATCTGAAAGTGTTATTCTTTATAATAATCCAAAAGTGCATAATGCGTATAATTCTTTGAATTTTAGTAATGACTGCTCTTATCGTTAAAACATTGATTTTGAGAATAGCTAAGACTTTTATCCGTCAGAATTGTTCACTGATTTTATCAATTCTCCTAAAGTAAAAAATATGTTACATCATAGTCAACAACTTGATCAAAACATATGGGATAATAAATTTTAGAAAACTCCGTGTTCTCATGCAAGTTTACGGAAGTTATGCCAAAAATCTTCATATATTGATTCAATTTCCCGCTTCTTATTTCGGCATGTTTTCCTTACCGAAGGCTAATTGCATAAGGTCGGCAAGCGGTTAAGATAGAACAGTTTCATATAACATTGTAACTTATTTTAAAATTAATAACACGTTAGTTCTAGCTGCCTTCCGACGTTGCAA
>ERZ1740055.145-NODE-145-length-14342-cov-7.548821_pt1 | contig 14342 bp, 6 predicted proteins | sample MGYA00581747_ERZ1740055 | MGnify/ENA primary metagenome ERZ1740055 (study PRJEB43018, sample SAMN04849739) | marine metagenome | isolation source: floating plastic debris | place: Pacific Ocean | collected 2008-08-28 | study: EMG produced TPA metagenomics assembly...
TGCTCTAATGGCAAGATTCATCATTTTTCTAATAATATAGAGTTGTTGTTTTTTTGTCAATGCCAATAATAATAATAATAATAATAATAATAATAATATTTATTTTGCGCATTTTTCATATGGATATGATCAAATGCGCATCACCACAAATAAATGCAGTTTTCAACAGTTGGTTGGATCTATTTCAAAGTTGCGAAAATTTACAGATTCATGAGAGAACTTAAAGTATATCGTCTTTATTTTTGTTAAATGGGAAACTAATAATTTTATAAAAGAAATTAAAACATTTTCTCCTTCCTTCATTGACTGGTAAAAACCTCGGCAAAGTTTGTAAGAATTATACTCTCTAATTCTTCCAAACGTTCGCCTCGGTTTTCACCAGGCTATGGAGGCACGGAGAACATGTTTTACGTTGTAAGTCACAAAGATAAAAAGAGGATTGTACACGGTGGCGCGAAGACATGAATTTTGTTTTTAATTGGTGAAAACAATATTTTACGAGAAAACGCAACGAGCGAGTGAAATGTTCTTTTAACACGAGAATATAAAATTCATATCTTCGATTTTCACAAACTTTCTGAGGAAGGGCCACAACGGCTCAGAAACTTTAAGTTAAAGCTTTGTGAACACCGATCTTAACAATTAGTTTTAATTTTATTTCAATGCAAACATAACAATATTCCTTACAAGAACGTCCATAACACTAAAACTGGATAAATCTACAGACAAATATTCTTAATTTTTTTGATAAGTTCTCCAAATGGTTATCTGAAACCTCTGCGAAAACCCGAGAAACCACCATATTTTTGCAGAAAACAAGCGCAAGAAAATGGCGGGAAAATTTTTGTAGGACGCGCGCATACATCCGGGACGTCTGGTATACATAACTTTTTCATTTCTTTAATACAAGTGTTTTAGTTTCCAGTAAAACACTATTCTCTATATAATAAATTTGAATATTGCTCTCCTATTTTTATTTTAAAGGTTTAATGTGTGATCTGTTGTGGTCAGACCCTCGTCCTACGGTAAGATACTTGTTCCATTTCTTTTCGTTTTACTTCCACTTTTTCACACATTCGGAGCTAAATTTTGTTTTACGTGTTGTAATATGGCTTGCACGGGTCATGGAAAACGTAGAAAGATATGGAGTTTAAATTGTCTTATCTCAGGTCTGAAAGATAATGGAAAGTTTGAAAATTAGCTTAATTTTAGTAGGGTTATAAAAACGACACCATGAAGAATAAATTGAATCAATATACTCCTCAAATTGTACTACCACACGAAAGAAGAGGTTACAATATATGAATTATAGTTTGTTTTAATTTCAGCCTGGAAGATTTCCCAGTAAACGAGGTGTAGGCGTTCATTTTGGTCCAGACATAACAGAAACTTTCTGCAGAAAAAATAATTTAGGTGAGTTTAAAGTACTTTTCAAGATTTATTTGTTTTCTCTATAAAATAAAGTAAAAGTAAACTCTGAGCAGTGAGTTCCGTAATGTTACCAGTTATCGCTTTTTAAGACGTTTGTCTGATCAAGAGAAAAAGTGACCGGACTTTGTAAATAAAGAAATAGTATTTATATAACAAAGATATTTTTCCAATGCTATGCTTGTTTACCTGTTCCAGAGTATATAATCCGCAGCCATGAGGTGAAAGACGATGGATATGAAGTGGAGCATGACGGCAAGTGCATTACGGTGTTTTCAGCACCAAATTACTGGTAAGAAGTGATAATGATAGCAGCAAAGGTAATGATGACGATGACATAGGTGATGGCGACAATGATGAGATGAGGATGTTGACCATGATGATGACGGCAACGATGAAGAAGACTAGGACGGAGACGATGTTTAGGATGATGATGACGTTGACGAAGACGATAATGTTTAGGATGATGACGTTCAATGGCGATGATGTTTCGGATGATGATGATAACAATTCTGATGATGATGATGATGATCTTGACGATGATGATGATGATGACGATGCTGATGATGATGATAGTGATGATAGTGATGATGATGATGACGATCCTGATGATGGTGATGATGATGATGACGATGATGTTTAGGATGATGATGATTTAACTATATTTAACCACATAATCAGAGGCATGGCAAGGGGGGACTCGTTAGGTGCGAACGACCCCCCCCCCTTTTGAACGTCAAGAAAAGGAAAGTCTCCTTTAACTTTCCGAAAAAATCATATTAGAGCAATCTCATTCGAATTATTTTTATCCTCCAAACATATACCCACCCCGCTCCTACAGCAGTTTAATTTATCAGGAAAACATGGCCATGGACCCCCCTAGATTGCTTGCGTCTTCAGCCCTTGAAGACTCCCTGACCTTGAGGCGACCCTCTCTCAAGATATCCAGGTGACGTCTACAACAATGCCTAAAAGTATTTGACGCTTATTTTCAACTACGTGCATGTCATATATATGTCAATTATAGATTATCAGTTTAAAAAAGCTACTGCTTGACTTCCTAAATTTTTAATTGTTTTTATATTGAAAAGTCCATAGTGACACTTAACCTTTCAATAAATTTGTCTGCTTGTTCAGATGTGTCTATAGTGACACAAGATTTTTCAATAAAGTTTGTTTGCTTGTTCAGAAGTCAATGGTGACATTTAATCTCTCAATAATTGTGTTTCAGTGACAAGATGGGCAACAAAGGAGCTTTTATTACAATGGGTCATGATTTGAAACCCGAGTTTACATCATACGAAGCAGTGGTTGGTTACTAATTGTAACATTTACTTAATGTTTCTAATTATGTTTGGTCTTCTCAACTATTTAACACTACTCCGCCTACTTTCCTTCCAAACAAACATCCTTTGACAAGTGCCCCTTCCTATTGTCCCTTACCTTCTTATCCTCCATTTTTCCTTCACAATTCATCCTCCATCTACTCCTTTACCCCTCAATAATTTTCCATTTTCCCCCATTAGATTATCCTGTCTCATTCACTACATAACTACAAAGTCCCCGTTCACTACCTTTTCTCCCCTCTTCATAACTCTTTTTTGGTGTGAAGCTACCCAACTACCCACCCGTTCACACTACCATTCACCTCCTTCTTCTTTTAGTTTTGCATTACACATCCCTTACATCTCCGACTCTATATTTTCAATCAGCCTGCAACTAGCCGCCCCTTCTCTGTTTTCTTTCTGTCTTCAGTTCCTTCCGCTATCTATATATGTATTCGTTAACTTCGCCAACTACACACCCTTGGTTTCTGTCCTCATCGCTTCTCCACTTCCCATTACTCCTAATCAACCGGCGTCCTCCCTTCCCCTACATACCCTCGTCAATCTCTCTCTTTATCTACCCTTCCCCAACCTACCTTATCTATCTCCCTCGGTGCCGCTGTTCCCTTCTTCACTCACCCACTACACATTTCTTTTTCACTGCTGTTTTATCATCAGTTTAGTACTCATTCCTTACTTTTCCACCATTACTCATTTCTCCTCCTATTGCCACCTACCACACCTTACTACATCTTCCGTGACCTCCCTTTCCGCATACAGTACCACTCCACTCTTCTTGCGATTTCTCTCTACCTGTCTTCTATCCCACACTACCCTTTTAGATCCGTACATTATGGTTCCCCACTTCAGCACCCAATTTCTCTATACATGATGGAAGAGCATTGTCCCGTTTGACTATGTATTTTGTTGTTCATCACAGCCTCACCCTGACGTCAAACCAATGGCCTATGCGAGTTCCTTCATGCCGCTACAACGACTCTTTCCATGGTGAGAGTTTACTAGAACTGCTACAATACAACTTCAATCGTTCAATTGTTACCGGAATAAAGGGATGGCCAGTCGTGTGTGGACTTCTTTCCGATGTTTTTACAGGAAGCAACTCAAAAATAAAAGTACTCCAATTGTTTTGTTGCGTTGTGTTGCCTATTTAATCAGTGAAATCAACTTTGCAACTACATCAGAAACCTAAAGCATTTGTAGCTGACTTGGGGGACAGCAAGACAGCGACAAACAACATCATACAAGATCAAGACTGCATCTAGAGTGTGGTACAGTGCGAGAAAATTTAAGAATTCGACGTGCGTTGATAACATTTCTACTTCTTTTTCCTCGATTTCTTTGTGGCTGTAATTTTTTCAAACAAAGCCACTAAATTCATTCATTCACATTCTGTACTATTTGCGTTCTTTACTTTTTTCCCTCGTCTTTTTGCCTTGCATTTTATATGTAAAACCTTTCTCGTAACAATTGCCTCATGTTAATGAGAATTCGCTCTCATGCATATTTCTCCTCAGTTATTGCTGTAACAGTGCAATTGAAAGTCTATTTTAAAGAATATTCCGCGATAAAGTTTAATACCTTATCTTTCTAACCTCAAGGTTACACGAAACAAAACAATAATTCGTATATAAAATTCTACTTTATTTAACAATGAAGACACCTACTCAGATATCGTGACAGCCAAAGAGATTCGCGTTGAAAAGAAAGCAGAGACAATAAAACTCTTTTTATAAAGCCGTATTACTCAAACCAAACAAGATATTTTTCTCGAGGTGAATGTTTAAGAAAAATACAGAGTGTTCTGCTAGACAGAAAACCTCACACTCCAAACAGCAAGGGTACGACAACAGTTTACGAAATGGCATCCGGGTAGCGTTGGATACAAAATCTCATTCCCGGTCTTCTCTCATTCTAATAACTTCTTGAAATCATTGATCTCAGTGGAGCCGTTTCAACGAATGTAATTTTGTTATTGTCAGATGAAAGATTTTAAGGGCTTTTACTTGGTATAGAAGACCGATTGAGTTTTAAACCAATCAAAACAAAGATAAATTTTACCACAACCTTGCTTTAACCTATCACAAACCTTGTTTAATTGTTTCCTCTTCATAAACCGATCCAAAGAAAGATAAACTTTACGCCAACCTTTTTTAACCAGTTACAGGACTTCTTTGATTCTCCTGGCCTCTACAAGAAGTAATAGCGATTTTAACTGATTAAAGACTTCTATGATAACAAAATCGTGTTGAAGTTCAAATACGGCAAGAAGGAAAGAGTTTGAAAATCGTGTTGAGCTCGACTATTCCGTCTGTGTTCTTTTAAGGTTAAAATCTTTCAACGCACTTTCAATAAAACGAAAAAAATGAAACTATATAGCTACGATTTTGTAAGGTTTAGAGTTCTATTTGAAATGTCAGAAATAGTAACAACAAAGATGGAAATTCAAATAAGTCATTTTAAAACCAGTACAGAACCGTGTACGATCAATACACTTGCCAACATTGGATCAGATTTTATCGACTTTTTGGTATGTTAATGAAATAAACAAGAATCGATAATTCTTGTATTTTTTTTTAATCCATATGGCGTAGGATCGAGACTCGCCAATGAAAAGGGCGGGGGGAGGGTGCCTGTCGTCTCGTTTAAGGGGGTAAATTTCAGTCACTTAGAGTGTGGGAAAAACGCCGTTATATTTATCCGTGAAGTTCTCCTTTAGTGTCGCATGCACGCGAATAAAATATATTTAGTATGTGTATTTTAAAATCGTTTTAATTATTAGCCATAAATTTATTTTACTAAATCAAAATTTCCTATTACATCAAACTTTATCTAAGCTAAATCCTTACGAGCCAGGTGGCCCATGGAGCCGGCGCTTAACTCCGGTTTCTGTAGTGTTAAGCGGATGAGAATCTGACTCCCCCTGGATGGGACAGTAACCCATCGCAGGTTAGCTCCCAGCAGACGCTGGTATTCGTTCCTAACCCAGAAGAATGGAAAGCTGCGTAAGCTTTGGCGGAAAATAGTCACACAAATGTTTAAATACCGGCAGAGTTCGTATCGAACTAGGGACCTTATGGTTGTACGATTTGGCTTCATGTCTGAAAAGCTCTAAATTAAATTACGCAGCCTGGCATTGAGAACAGACATCGCAGAAGACGAAAACCAAACAGAAAATGTTGTAGCCTCTACGGTGAATTGATGAGTACCCTTGTTATTTACTTTTGATTTCGATAGATATGCGCAAATTGTCTCCTTTTCGTAATTAGACACCATGAAGAAATTGTGTTAGTGAAGTTTAATAGGGTTTTGTCGATGTCTCCTTTAAATAAACTGACAACCGTCATTTCGGGGTATTTATGTGTGACATGATCATCGGCAATTGTAAACAAATCTAATAAAATCGCATGCCAGCGCCACCAATTTTGGGACCTCTTGCGTTGTTATATTTTCCTTACTGTTCAAAAATGTTTCTACTGTGATTTTGTATGCGTCAGCACAACTAAATAAGCGATGCGCTTCCAGATCCATTGAACACAACCTTCCTTGTCAGGATATCCGCCCACATATGCGCGCTATCTTGAACAGAATGTCAACAATGATCACAAAAATCTATTTATAGAAGCTGGGCAAAAACACTGAAAATGAACGAAAACCGTCAAACCTTCGTGCATATGAATCCAACCTTGATGAAAACGCGGTAGGAAAAGTCTCGGTGACATAATTTTTATTTAGCCATTATTGAATAAAGAAGAACTAGGGCACAGTTCGAAAACTTTCGGAAAATTATTTTTAAAATTTTTATATAGATCAGTTTTACATTTTAACACTTTTAAAAATCATTTCAACTGCTTTCAAAGGTGACAAATATTCTGCTTGTATCATCAGAATATAAGCAATATCCTGTTGTCTTATCATTTGTTTAATGAAATATGTCATACTGTCAATATTAAGGTGTTAAAACTTTTTTCCGGATAACTGAAACTTACACAGTTTATGAAATTTGAATTGTTAAGTTACGATTTGCATCACTGACACAAGAAGTTGCTTTGCTTTTGTTCTTGTTCTATTAAATCATGCAGATTCTATTTTTAAAAAATCCATCTGTATCATCAGAATAAAAGTAATATCCTGCTACCTTAATATATCTTTGGTTTTTAAATAAGATGTGTCACACTGTCGATATTCTACTAAAAAAGGTGATAAATATTCTGCTTGTATCATCAGAATATAAGCAATATCCTGATGTCTTATCATTTGTTTAATGAAATATGTCATACTGTCAATATAAAGGTGATAAATGTGTTCTTCTGCCAACATAACAAACGTTTGAGGCATATTTTTACGCAACTACAAACCTAATTAGCCTTAGCCTAAAATTCTGAAACATTTGTTAATCGTCCATAGGCGAGAATGAACTTTGAAATTTAGCCTTGATTTTTTAACATTTCTTTTTCACCAGTTTTTCAAACCAATTTAATCTGCCTTTTTTTCTAAGCTACTTTTGAACCGAAACAACGGCGAAAGAATAATTTTCAGTCGCTTTATAGACACAATTTGTTAATACAATCAACAGAATCCGATATTTTGTCACATTCAATTTATCTTCATATAAATAAATTTCTTAATTACGAATCAGTTTTGCTAAGCAAAATAAATCCCAGAAACTTTTGTCTTTAAGAATACTTCACAACGAAAAATAACTTATGCTATATAAAAGTATTCAACTGAATCGGCCATTGCATGCAATCGAGAACCAACATTTTTCACTTTCTGCGTTACAGAAACACGGAAGAAAAATCTCAGTTTGTTGTTCGTTAAATTATCTTTTTTGTTGCTTTCTTTAAAGTATTCTTTGAATCCAAAGTGAAAGTCGTTGTATGAAGTGTTGGCTCTATGTACTATTGACATTTATAATTCGCTTCAGAAAATAACTTGGCCTTCAAGAAATTAGGGCTTTTTCAATAACCCCAAACTTAATAATTCTCTTTTCTTTATTTCCTTCATAACAACAAGTCTGAAAACATAGAGTGTGGCTCTTTGATATCGATAAATACAATTAAAATAGTTTTTTTGTTGCACCAAAGCTAATAATTTTATTAAAAGTAAAACAAAAAATACGCTATATATTAAACTCGTTGAAAAGTTATTGAAAACTGTTAGTGTTGAAGCGGGCGCGACGAGTATTTTCAACCCACAAATTAAACAACTCTAGATTAACATTTTTATCATCACCAATACTAGTTTAAAAAGTTGATCTTTCTTCCTTCATCAAAGCAAGATGCTCGAATTGTATTCTCTTACACGGCATTGTCACTGAAGACAGTTTCGACCAAAAGAGATTTCTAAATTGCGCAATCTGTATGTAGTTCAAAAAAGATTTTAAATAGCATAGATGTTTGACTTCTAGGTCTGTCGAGATTTGAATCTTTGTTTGACCTTAATTCTTTTCCGACAAAGTTATAAAGAAATTAAGCTTTAAAGGTTGGTAAATGAGTTCCAGCATGTGCTGGGAGTTAACCTGCGATGGATTAGTGTCTCATCTAGGGGGAGTCAAGACTTTTACCCCTTTTGACACAGTACAGAAGGTGAATGAAGCAACAGCTTCAACGAGCAATCGGCTCGGAAAAAGGATTTAGCTCTAGGTCGCCTGCACTACCCAATCCAACAACACAGAAATCCAAAACTTGTTTAAATGAAATTCAATTTCATTTTGAGTGCATGTCACGTTTAAGATCACTGTTTAACATCAGTGTTTAAGAATCAGTATAACATAAAGACCATAAATGTGGCCTTATTCAGGTTTAACTTTGCAGTCTGGTTATTCTAGTTCGTAATGTGCCAGTCTACTGTGCGGGGGGCTCGGGTTGGATTCCCGGCCGGACCAACACTCAGGGTCTTAAAATAGTGGAGGAAAAGGTGCTGCCTTTACTCTAACATATAAAAATGGTCAGACTCGGCTTTGGAGTCTTAATTCTTGGATAAGGACGTTCAACCGTAGGCTCTCCGCAGACATATCTGTGTTTGCGTGAGTTTCTGTAATCCTAAAGGTCTCCGTCCACCTTAGCGTGGTAAAGATGGTGTCCCCAATTAGTAGGCCTTCAGCCAGCTATAAGACTTGACACCGAAATAAAGTCGAGATTTACTTGCTTTTTTTATAACTAAAGAACCTTTTACACTCAGTAGTCAAAACCCTAGGTTCGCTAGTTTTCAAAAAGGAATGCTACTAAGTAACTTGGAGACATTCGTTTTTGATATCCTATTCCATAAATATGTGGTTTCCAGCTCAGTTTTATCGAAACTAAAATTTTCTTAAGTGAAGCTTCAACGAAGTGCCAAACTAAATCTTTACCGAGCCTAGGAGTGTAGTGGCTCACTGGAACCGGTGTTATCTCCGGTTTCTGTAGTGTTAAGCGGATGAGAGTCTTGTGACTCGACTAGACATTAAATGATTAATCCATCGCAGATTAGCCAAGTCTGCCGTGGCAAAAAAGGTCACATAAATGTTCAAATTTAGGGACTTAAAGCAACGAGGACGGTAACGCCAACAACGACGACTCAGAAAAATCACATTTCTTGTTTGCTATTTCCTTCTTTGTGAGAGATGTTAGGGTTTTAATTTTTATTCTTTGCCTTTAACTCTGTGAGCTAAAAACAGATGTTTCTCCATGAACCTAATTAAGTACCGAAAACTTTTATGTTATTAAGTCCTTGTAGTCCATAAAAATGGTTTTTTCATGTTTTAATTTTAGCGTAACTCCGTGCAGGCGCTCAGCTGGATGCATCCAACGTGCACTGTATTTACTATTGAGTATTGTCTTTGCCGGCGTCGGTGTCGCCACTGCTGTCCTCATTCGAGTCCGTAAAATCGAGAGAGTCGGGGATGGAACTCGAAACCTAGGCAGAGATGATGTATCTTACCAACTCCACACCCCACCTTATAAACACTTGTTTTATGCAAAAATTTCACTCAAGTTTAAAAATTATTGGATCATCGTTGTAGTTTGTAGATAACGTAAATGATAGCTGACGCTTAAGACCTTTTGTAAGAGAACCGTTTTCGAGCATTATTTATGGTGCAACGTTTTCGGCATGTTCTTCAACTCCTCTTCGTTTTTCAAGTCTTTGTACTTTATTAAAAACAACGTAGTTCTAGCTTTTCAAGTTGTTTGGTTTTATAGAGCTATGATCGTGCCACGAGTTGTTTACTCAAATGTTTTCATATTCAATCAACATTATAGACAGCTTTGAATATAACCGATTCAGTTTCATCAAATCTTCTCATGTCCCTTTGTTTTCATATATACATGCTGCATGCACGCTTCTCAATAGACCGCTCATTTGTTTGTGCTTCAAAGGTGAACAACTAAAAGAAACTAATATGTATCACATCGTATTCAAATGGTTGAACCCAACCACTTTCAATTTTCTTTTTAACTACCTTTATAACTACGTCTTTAGAATCCATTTTTTACATTTTTTGTACGCTTGTTCTTCCATCCCTTTTTAGTTTTGCGTTTTCACTCTCAGTTTCGGGAACTGAACCAGATTATACCCACATTCTTGTAAATTAATAACACCACTCATGTATTTCTATTTAATACTTTTTCTCCTTACTTCTTCTGGGGAATATTTAATGAGCATTTCGATCAAATCAAAGTCGTCAGTAAAATCAACTGGCGTATTCCCGTCTTTGTCTTTTACGTCTGGGTTGGCGCCATTTCTCAGCAAGAATTTAGTCACTGCTAAGTTGCCTGCGATAACGGACAAATGAAGCGGTGTTTGACCCACAACATCCACCATATTGACTTCTGCTCCCAGATTCACTAAAATGCGAATGCATTTAAGATTGCCTTCTTTCACAAGCTGGTGTAACGCCGGCTCGTCTTCACAACCTCGGGTATTAATAATAGACTGAGGATCCACACTTGGTCTCTTTAAAAATGAAACCATTTCGGCTGAATCGCCACCCTTTACTACATCTTTAAAAACTAAATCATGAGGAAATTTAACTTTTCTATCCATGTTTTGTTAACCACGAATGGGTCCTAAATACAAAAGGAGTTCTGTTCTTTGTTGCTTCTAACACTTCCACCGAGTTAATTATGGAGCCGTCCGATTTCCAACTATGTATTCAAAAGAAATTAGACGAAATGCGTTTGTCTTCGGTATTCACTAGATCTGATTTCATTGTCCGGCTTTCACAAAGCCAAAGCAGTTGTAAACAAGCTGAAGAAATCCATAAAGTTAATCATTCTTATTCAAACAAATAATAAATTGGGCGAAACGCAATTGGATGACGAAAATGGCGTGTTTGCGTAAGAAAATGAATACGTGTGAATCGCACAGCCAGAGTAGCCAAATATATAATGAAGGCTGCAGCGTCACGCTTTGCAGATGTTATTAACACTGACTACAGAAAGTGAATTGCGCTAAAATAACTGTTCTATTCGCACTCATTTATTTTCTTGAGCAAACACGCTGTTTTGCTTTATTCCTAATATAAGAAGTTCTTATTCTTTCAAACTTCATCTTGTTGCGTTGCGAAAGATTCAATAAGACGCGAAGTAAATATACATTTCTAACATAAAACTGATTACGCCATATCAATTAGTTTTTTCCTGTTTAAACGTCATGAAAAAAATCTGGATTAAGAAGGAGAAATAGTTTTTGTTTTGCATTCACAGTCGAAGTTTACACAAGGATTTAATTCAGTAGAGCAACCTTTGCGAACTACAGCGTGACATCATCACTATTGTCATTTAGGAACACGTTCACCCAAACTCCAAGGAAACCGACTTTAAATGTTCAACAAAATACTGAAACGAAAACAAAAAGCAATCATATGTTTCAAAGCGCTACCAATAGTTTCTTAGAAGCGCGACAGAAGGAAATAAAAACATTACAACATAAAGTTTACAGTATTTCACCCGAGACTAAACGTTTTATTCATATTTCATTCAATTTGAAGTTGGTGTATAAACACTAACAGCTGCGTCGGTGTTAATTCCGGATGTATGCGCACGCGCAATTTTGTCGCTTGTTTTGATAAAACATATCGACTTCTTGACTTTTCAATTGAGCTTGGAAACAGATGCCGATCTAATAAAGTTAATGCCGTCTTTATAAGCTTCCGCCATCACCGTCTATCTCTCTAGAAGGATTTCATGCAACAGTTAAGAGCCCATGCGATAAAATTGTTCAAACTCCAGTAAATACATCGTGTATGAAATAGAGAGAAATCAAGACATCTCAAACTCTAATTATAAACAAAACCTGGCTTAAATGTGCTAGTTTAGAAAAAAAATTCTAAAAATAATTAGTATTTTCCAAAACATGGCAATATATAGAGACATATATAAAGAGAATACTATGAATTTTCTTTGTGTGACAGAGAAAAGATCAACATATTTAACTGTTCAAGACAAGGGAAGTTGTTATACTTCATCGTTTCTTTAATTGAATTTTTCTTTGTATGTAGTGACAAGCTGAAGTGGTAGTTTCAGAACATCTATAATACAAGTCTGAGTGAATATGGTTAAAAACGCGGGCATTTTAAAAGTTTGTGTCAAACGAAAATGAAAACAAGAAAACCTACTATTTACAAAAACAGTTTCGAAGGGCCCCAAGGTCCCGGATTTAACTATAGCTTCTAAATCAAACCATTGTTAAATGGCTGTCCGATCATTTACACGAGTTTGATTTATATATATTTCTCAAAACAAACCCTAGTTAAATAAAACACTCAGTGATACCCGAGTGTTATGCAATAGGATCTCAAATCTTGTCGTCATTAGACATCTCTTTTCCTCCGTTTTGTCTTTGTTCCATACTCTTCTTCCGAGCTGGATTCAGAATTGTTATTTTCTACTTTAATGTGTAGCTGGTCGAGTGTTGAATCTGAGTGACCATCCAACATACTGTCGCTGTTTGGGGAGGTACTGAGAAGGGTATCTGGTGATGTCAGCAAAGCAGAATTGGAGTCTGTGCTAAATTGTCCTGAAGTTCTTGCTTTTTCAAGCGCTCGAACTAAAAAGTAATAAAATGTATAGAAACAAAGTCAAAGATTGTTGATATTGTAACCAAAAATGTGACATGACATATACAAAAAAGCTAAAACTTCCAACCAGAGTGCAAAAGGCTCATATCTTGGAAATGAGGGGGGGAAGGATGAGCGATAATAACTATAACCATCTCCTTTATAGCCTGTGCTGCAGACAAGCTTTTGTTGTTAAAGTCCGTTGGCAAATCAGTGCAGAATTTTGGTTTCTACATCATGCTCCGTTTATCAGTTATATGTACAGTACTCAAATCTTATTGGCTTCTCTGCAACCTTTTCAAACTTATTGTTTTAGATTCGCCAATCACGGCGCCTGTTAAAGACACAGGGCGAGTGGAGCCAATGAAAATTGAGTACATATCCACGAAGCATGATGCAGAATACAAAATCCTGCACTGATTCGCAGACGGTCTTAATTAGTATTTACTGAAACTGGAAACCGTCCGTACGCGGGCTACCACCATGAATGTTAAACTTGGGTAACTAAACAAGCTAGATTAACACCCTTATTATGTCCACATTTCTGTCTTATAGCAGTGGCAATCTTTTCTAATTGGAATACCAAAGAGCAAGACATTATTTCTTGGACGTAAAAGTATGAAGGGCGGTCGAATTTTCGGGACAATGAAATATTGATATGATTGTACCTTGGTTTATATTTTACCTTTTTCTTCATAAAATACTGCTGCTAAATATCCTGTCCTACATATGTGAAACAGGCTACGTCACGCTTTTTTCGCATCTTTTTAAAATCTAGAATATGTCTTACCCTCAACTGAATTCCAAAAATAACGGACGTCTAGGTTGTTATTTAAGACTATATTGTAACATTTATTCTGTTTCCTGTCATTTGTTGCTACGGATAGCAAGGATGGAAATGGATTGAAACTTGAAAAAGTTGGCCGAACCTTTTCTAGTTTTGATGCTATTTCAACAAAAAAATACCAAAAAGTTAATTATGGGTTGCTCTGAATATTTCAATAGATATTCAACTCACAATCTATCAGGAACATTTGTCCACTAAGTAACAATTTTAGCAAAAAATTGAATCCACACAACACAATCGTCATCACACAGCCCGTTTAAGGGTAATTTAAAGTAACATCGTAAATGTGATTTTCTAAAAGCCCATTTAGGATGTGTTTATTTGGAGGAACTCTTAAAATGGAAATATGATGCTTTTTTGACTTTCACTTCAAATAACTGTTTCTTCAGAAGATATAAATTGATAACATATGTATTGTTCTCTACTTTACGGCCACACCCCACTTGTGCATTACACAGTAATTTCTTTTTATTTATAAGCCCCCCTTTCTTTAAGCCCCTCCAACCTTTTGAAGTCCCCCCTCAACTAGAAATAAATAAGCCCCCCTCTAAAGTGCTTGCAAACAATAAGCCCCATAGAAAGCTAAATAGAGAAATTATGGTATGCTTACACACTGTTCTTTAATATCCCAATTGCAATTGTAATTATTATATATATAGTTGTTAATATATTTAATTTATTGTTC
>ERZ1740055.146-NODE-146-length-14307-cov-7.519787_pt1 | contig 14307 bp, 3 predicted proteins | sample MGYA00581747_ERZ1740055 | MGnify/ENA primary metagenome ERZ1740055 (study PRJEB43018, sample SAMN04849739) | marine metagenome | isolation source: floating plastic debris | place: Pacific Ocean | collected 2008-08-28 | study: EMG produced TPA metagenomics assembly...
CAGACACGGGTCGTGACATAGTGGCTTCTGCTATGAAGCAGATAGCCACAAAAAGCGGGTATAAAGCCTTAAAGGATTACATTTAAATACATATTCCAACAAAAGCTATTATGTTATTCCCCTTGGGACCAATCGCGGTTTAAAAGATTGTATTTGTTTGTTTAAACTTGGTTTGGAAATTGCGATATAAATTGCTTCTTTGACTTTTTGTATTTTTTATTGTTTAGCTGTGTTCAAAACCTTCCATTCAAAACAGCATTCTTTGTTGGGGGCGATGTGATAGGCCGGCTTGGAACAACTCAACAAGACATCAGAGCATGAAAATCCAAATCACAACTCCGAAAATTCAAAGAAGTAATTTATGACGCAATTTTAAAACCAAGTTATATTAAAATGAAAGCGTAACTAATGCTTGTGGGATATGCCTTATAATCACAAGTATATATAGATTGTCAGCGTGCGTGCTTTTAGCTAACCCGAAGCCATTGAAATGAATTATGCTTTCGCTATATTAGTAATTACCTTAATGAAAACTTGAGCCTGTTTGCCAAGCTGATGAGGCCCAAAAAAAGGCAAAGCAGATGCCCACGGCTGCTAAATTTCAGGTTCACTACTTATTTATGGGTAATACTCGCTACCAACTTGGTCTTAGTGCTCGTTTCAGTAAATACTAGTACACATGCATGTGCTATCTATGCTTGTGTATAAACGGGGGTCTCAAAGTGTTTGAAACTTTCATCCTTGTGACGTAGTCGAAATACCAACGAATCGGAACTGGAAAATTACGCATTTTATCCATAGTTCACTTATTTTTGAGTGATAATTAGAAGAAATGATCTGACAAGCTTATAGTTATGTATAAAACGAAGATAGTATTTCAATAAAAAAAAAATTTAATCTAAGTTGAGAATTTTAGGTTACAGGAAATGCTAAATCTTACTCATATGGTATAGAAATTAAAATTTGCCTTATTATAGAGAAACCAAGTCTCTCATTTACCTCGGGTTGATTTGCATGGTTGTCAAGGATTACATAAGCACAAGCATCACCTCTCCTATTCCTAGTACCTACTTCCGCAGCATGTTGAAACAGACAGTTGTTTTATACACTCCCTTTGTACAATACAACGATTGGTAATCATATTAAAATCAATTGGGTTCAATTATGTCTATAAATGGTTTATTTTATCAACAACTAGTTGTTAATAAAGCCGTGCCAATAATCTTAAAGGAGTCCAAACGTTTTGAGACATAAATACTGGCTCGTATAGCATGACCACCAAGGGCGATATCACTCGACAGCACCGGCCAATATATTGTGACGTCAAGTAATCACAAATCACTTATAATGTTATATACATCAAGTTTAGAAGCTATAAAGATCAGACTAGACAACAGTGCACTGAAATTAAATGTAGTGGTGAGTTTTTCTTCATAATGTTCTGGCGCTCAGTTTGTTTTAAAATATTGTTTTCTATTTGGTGGGCATTACTTCCACACTTGAAAGACACGGATGCTGCCCAGAACATGCCAGGGGTATTCCCCTTCAAAAGTGGGGGGATTCAAGTCATTTTTAAAACCACCCAAGGTAGGATTTTACTATTCTCATACTTTTTGTCGACGAATGGAAGCAAGTCTTTATCATGCCAGAGATCATGAGTACATATGTCTCAAAGGCAGGTTGACGCCGCGATACAGTCGCTTCGATCGTTAGATTTTATGATTTGGAACATTCTACCTTTACGACTTCCACTTTCTTTCATATTTTATACATGTTTCCTAAAATTGTTTGTGATCTAAACTACATTTGTCAAAAAATAACAATATTAATAATATTTTGATAACATTCTGATAATAAAGATTCGCATGTTATCTATATACAATTGCCTGTCCCAGAAAATGAAGCGGTTTTCCTTTGCCCTAGTTTCTGATCTCGATTGGTTTTGCGTTTCATCGATATTTATTTGATCGATTATGACGGCACCAGATTGCGTTCTTTGAGGTGAACTTAAGTACCGTTAAAGTAAAACATTTAAAAAATTTCTAAGGACTACTCAGGAATAATGAAATATTAGTTTTCAAGCCACGCCTACAAAAAGTAAGTATCTTTAAATCAGTATAGATAAACATCAGACTCGGCAGTAAACAGAGGACGCTTTAAATGTAGTAAGAAACTTATGCTTTTAAAACTCACAGCCGTGGAGGTAGAGTACTACAAATTCAACTTATATATTAGGAACAATAACAAACAATTAAATGTAACGTGGTGTAATAATTATATTTACTTATAACTAAAAGAAGAGAATGAAAATGTACACGTATTATTTTAAGTTGCTTATATTCATTAATTTTGTTATATATATTTCAAAGATTATGTTTTTACAAATCTTCTGTGTATATTTTTTTAACCTTCATCGCTAAATATAGCTGTAAATTACTGTACAGTATATCAAGTGTGTTTGATGAGCATCATAAGTTTATTTTAAGGTGACTGTAACAAAGAATTTTCTATTTGTGTGTAACTTTCTTTCTAGAACCATTGCGCTAAGTGCTAACAATGAGATTAATACAGCGAAGTCTTTTTGGAGCTGCCTCGATATCTTACTCAAAAATTTTTCTGTGGTTTTTAAGAACTCACACCGATTCATGCCGGACATGCCTCAAAATGAACTCTCGGTTCAAAGACAAATATCTAATAGGGAAACCTGCATGGCATTTTATGGCAGATCAGTCTTATCTTTTTCATTTTCACTATAGTACGAATTGGAATCTACATTGCAATTGATTCCGTTCATACAAATTATAAAAGTATAAGAAAAGAACATTTGTAGTCTTTTATGACAAGAATTACAAAACGTATATGTTGAAAATGTTCAAAAGACAAAAAGAGAAAAGTAAAGTTTAAACCGTGGACGATTTAAATTATAACTTTAACAATACGCTATTTTCCCTACATTTTATTATTTTATTATTTATTTTTGCCATATACCATAAGACTTGTTTAAAGATAGTTTATGAAGTTTACAAAAGTTTACGTTGTATTTATATATTTCTCTTTCTTGCTCTTTTAGAGGTAGTTGGCATTAGCAGAAGTAATTTTTCCCACTGTTGTTATTTATGTAATCTTGCTTCTCATTTCTAAATATAATAACTAGCACACTTAATTTCTGTAGAACAACAGTAACTTGAAGTTAAAAACACTTTATACAGACCAACAGCACAGTGATAATTGATTTATATTTTCATTTTTACTTCAGTCTGTTATCCTATTTAGTTTTGTATATACCTAAAATTTTGAGATTGTTTCATCTGAATCCAATATTCCATTAAATTAGAATATATATTGCTAATAATGGAACTTTAGTAAGAAAAACACAATATTTGATGCGGTTTCCTTCCAAGAAGTTTTTGACAAGGCTGCGAGGTTTCAAATACACAGACTATATGTATTATCATATCCGGTATGTATTCTCATATTGTCCTAGCTGATGTAATTATAACACGTTTTCTTGCTTGACGTTCAAATATCATCTATTCATTGGCAAATCTTTGTTTACACTTTTTGTTTCATTCTATATACGTGAATGCCTCAGTTTCTAATGGGATTTTAAATATCTTTAAAAAATGCCTTTGAAGTATGATTCCCCTAATAATGAAATGAACTCGATAAGTTAAAACTTAAATACTATCTAGAATACAGGAGTTGTACAAAGAATGTATTACTCTTTAGCAGTTTTGGAACTCCACATTACTTCAACGTACAAATATATAACCAAACGTTTCATCAACTTCTTTTCTTGGCTTTGAATTCAAATTTAATTGATCTTTGTTCATTATATACCTAAAGTTGCTTTGCAACCAATGGCAATGCATCAGCGAAGTTTCGAACACTGCCTACTGCGAGATGACAAGGAAATTATATGTACTTCTATATACCGCGGGCTTTTGGAATGGAAAACTTCTAAAAGTTTACTTTTGGAATGTCCAGCTGTGACAATGGTGATATCCCACTGCTTCTTGCTCACTACAGTATGGATATAAAATTGAGAATGGCGAGGTGTTAAATAAAATAGATCTTTTCATAACAAGTTTTTAAATTATCATTTAACATCTTGCTTTGAGGAGTTTTTAGGCAGTTATTTTGAAAATAATTGCTTTAACAAAACCTCGTAATTTCTAGCGATTTTCAGCAACATTTTAAAAAATTGCTAATATATAAAATGCACCAAAATTTGGTGTTGCTAAATTAAAATGAGTACAATATGAATTCCGCCAGCCAGTTAGTTTCTCAGTCTCACGCTCGTGCAACTGATGGTCGATTATGAAATATATTACACGGTTTTTTTATAAAAACAACTTTATAAGAAAATGAGGCTCAGATTGGTCGAAAATTAAGCACAATTTTTAAGAACAAGCTCAGGCTGAGGTTAAAAAAAATCGAAAATGTTTCTAGTTGAAAATTTATATACTAATATGCTATATATGTTCTAGGTGATACAAAACTGATTCAATTTTACACTGAATTTCTGGAGCGAATTTGTTTGCCGACACTAGAACAGATGTTACCTCCTTTATTTTAAGGGTATCAAAGACTACCAATTCTTGCGTAAATTTCTCATGTTTTTAAAGCAAGTCGAGGCCATTTATTTTTTTGTCCACATTTCTTATAGGTCGCTCGAATGTGATAAATACGGCCCCTTCACTTTAACTCTGTCGTCCAGGATCCGTTTTTTACGTCACCAAATTCTTGCCAACTTCACTATGATTGAAAACCAAATAAAAAATTTTGTCCGTTTTTCAATCCAATAATAAATTAGCTTCGCATTTTAAAGTCAAATTTCTCTTCCCTGTATCTAGAAGTTGACGTGCACTGTTTCGAAAGGTTTGTACTGAATTGCAAACGTGTTCCTCGAAGAAGGGTCATGTCAGTTGTCCCTTCTAAAAGGGTCAGTCACGCAAGCTAGTTGAAGAGTGACACTATTCATAGGCCTGTTGTCCTTTTTCTCATGTAAACGAACCTGAAAAACATAATAGGAAGTGTGATCTATTCTTCATGGGAACATTCAGGACCTAACAATAACTCGCTAGTAGTAGTATACCTTTATGTGAACTTTTATCATTAACGCATAACCTGTGATCCATGGTAACTAGTTTCAATAAACCTTATATAGATCTTGTTTTTAAGGATTAAACTGACTGTCAGTAGATTTTTTTAAGACATTCCCTTCTATATTTTTTTTTCTGCCACTATATCGATGGCGTCTTTAAGGGGGGATATTTGTAAACAATAATTGTACATTGCAACGGCCATTCTTATACAAGCCGAGTTCACTATGTCGCCAGCAAGTGGGTGTATTTGTAAACAAACCATGAACTGGAAGTCACTAATCCTTGTAATATGCAATCTGAGTTTACTACGTTGCAAGGCGTGATACATGACTTAAAGTAATTGAAACAAGAGTTTAAAAAAACAATAATCTCTAAACTAAATAAATATATAATTAAAATGGCGTAAATTCAAATAGAATAAAATAAAAATCACAAATAGTTGTACATGAAGAAAGATTAAAAAATAGAACTTTTAAAAATTAACACGAATAGGATAATTTTCAGGAGCAAGTAGCGAAGGTTCAACGCAATTTGCCAAAAACAGCGTAAAAGAAATTTATCGGCAGTCCTTTGTGAAGTAAGTTGTTCAATGTTTTAAAGAAAGATTAGAAGAAAACAGTCAGTATTTGAAGTGTTTTCATACGTTGTCGCTCGTAAACATCGCTATATATCTTACAAAAAAAAAGTCAGGAATCTGCATATTTTCGCTTCTAAGTGTTTGCTACCATAAAAAAGAAGAAAAAAACAATTTCAACGATTGAAAATCTGGTATCTAGTAAATCTGACAAAGGGTTGAAATCTATTTTAAAAAATAAAACAAAAAAGTAAAACAAAAACGTTGCAAAGTGCTGTACAAGAAACCTAAACTTCAAACTTTCAGGACGAGCGTCAAACAGTCCCCAAATCACTTGAGTATATACTCTAATAAATGACAACTTGCGCTGGTGTAAAAGCTCAATAATATCAGTTTAATTCATATATTCAGGGATTTGAATTCATCGAGGACTCTGCTATTTTCAAGTCATGTGTTAAACCATAAATACATATGATGTGCAAATTAATAACCGGTCGTGGCGTTATCGATAGATACGTCCAAATCACGTGATCGATAAATAGATAGATACGATATCCATAGATACGTCCAAATCACGCAGATTTTTTACAGTGAACGAAGCTTGTATGCTTATATATTTATATTGATAAACACATTGAGAACAAGGCTTTTAGTTGAGAAGGAATGGTATTAGAGTAAGATCTTTCCAGTGAACTTTCAGTACTTGCTTTTTGTCTTCATAAGTCACAATGTTTCATAAATAGTTTTATGATAATATTTTGATTTCGTAAAATATTCGATTTAGTCTCGCCTTTACATTTTTAAAAAACCAAGCAAAGAATAATAAATAATAATAATAGATATAATAAATAATTACAGACAACGTAAATTGTTAAGAGAGTCTAAAGATACAACTTGTGGATTGTAAGATCCAAAACATTGTTATAGTATTTATGTTCTTAAAATTAGACAAATCACTTGTTTAATACTTCTAGTTTTATCATCTTTTCGGAACTGTTTACGGGCAGAGCCTAAAATATTAATTATATAAGGTAACACTAACAACATTTTTTTACTCGTTCCCGGCGAAACACAAGATAATAGTTTTCAAAAAAGTGAACGAACCAAAGTACTTAGCTGTAGTTGTTTCCTAGTTCAAAACATTGTTACAACGGGTTTTTGCGAATAAACTAAAGTCCCACATGTTAGGGAAGAAATAACTTATGAAGTCAGCTTGTTGTGCGCATCAATATACTGAACTTTCAGTGTCAGATATTTACCGTAAATAGAAGCAGTATAGTAGTTGCGATAGTCTAAAACTTAAAACTAAGATCGACTTGGCAAGTTAATTAACAACAATCCCCCAAAGGGGAGGTGAATATAGTGGTGGATATATATATATAATAAGACGCGAAGCGTGGAGCTATATATCTAGCGTTAAGCACCGAACCCGAGGGGGGTGTAGTTGTTTTAGTATTTACCAACATAATGGGATAAAAATGCACTTTATTTTCAAGGAAGCAATACAATGTAAACTTTTTTCTATTTTTAGCATGTGCGCTTCCTGTCATTTTGACTTCCGCCCCAAAATCAACTATGTCTTGGATATCGCGAGTTACGGGAGCCAATCAGAGCTCGCGGAAATGGATATCGGTTACTTTGGTAAATACTAATTTCTGATATCTCAACGCCATAACAATATTGCATAGGGTCTTATATTCGTAAAATATCTTTAGTTTCTCCGGCTAAGCTCAATCTAAGTCTTGTCACTTTAGATGTGTACTAAAATAGCTTGTTTTCCATAAATAGAGAAGTGTTATTTTTTTTAAAATATCTTTACTCCATCTCCAATGCACGTTCTCTATGCATCCTATCAACTAAAACCGGTTGTACAACTCTCGAGTCAATTACATCCTGTCTGCGGCATAGACTGTGTAAAACTATAATCCTGATGATTTAATTTTGTTAATTAATTATAGGTTTTAGGACCCTTTTCTGTTCTGCTGCATTTGAAGAAAATAATTTTAAAACTTATAAGAAATAAACCGGAAATACTTCGAGTCTTGTATCAACACTGAAAATGTGTTAACATTGGTTAGAAGCAAATATACATGCATACGTGAAGCTTCGTGCACAGAATGTTATAATACATCAATTTACTCAACTAATTGAACAAAACTAAAGTAGAAAAAATGTCATAGGTATATATTCAGTTGATATAATTATTTTTAGATCCGAAAAATTAAACATTCTTTAACTTAAATATGGTCAAAATGAGACCCTTTTGGGACATTTGAAAATTTCATTTCTCAGTGATCGGAAGAAAACAGTCCTGATTTTGCTGAAAATTGCTTAGTTTGGCCATAGTTTTCCAAAGTCTTAAATACCACAAATGTTTCGTATTTGGCTCGATCAGACACAGGATTTAAAAGAGATTATAGTATTTTTGCCTTCTAAACTTTCTTAATACCGTATTTCCTGCTACAAATATTGTAGTAGTACAGAAGACTTATCTCATAAACTAGTTTAATAAAGCCTCATCTATAAGCATCAATTGCTTGATAAAACAAGGCTATCATATTGTGTATTCAACAACAGTTTTCTGAAATTGTTTTGCAATAAACGATGAAACTAATATTGCATGAAACTTAGCACCTGAATGAATGCACATTTTGTTTTTTCATTTTTAAAAATTTGGTATTTTAGGCTTGTTTTAATTAGGTGCTTAGTGGAATATACTTACTTGTATCTTTTATAGAAGTATAGAATTATCCTTTTTTGATCTCTTCTGCTTCAATTTCGAAACTAAAATAAGTTTTTTTAAAGTATATCGTTTCAGATCAAGATTATATTTCCTTAACCACTATTTAACATGCCTAGAGTTCTTCAAACGGTGTTTTATTTGTTGAGCATGGAGACCACCTCGAAGGTATTGTCACGGGCAAGATGGTTGAGTTTTCATTTTGCCTTTGTGCTTATGGATTTGGATTCAAAGAAAACTATGACAAGCCGACAAGTTCTTTATTTGCAGTGTGTCATATCAAGTCAATTGTTTCACAAACAATCGATCTAACTAGAGTAATTGGTCAGGCTATTAATACAGTTCAGTACATGAACTCTGTACGATATTTGATCTAATCAGACCAGAAAACTACAGCTATTTGTGTGGTGTGTTTTTCATCGTTCATTTTGTTATACAAATCAATAAGTGTAATAAGTTTTTGCATTAAATCGTACTGCTCTCTTTTTATGCTTTGAAAACAAGACATCTCGGTTCTTCAGAAAAAATGGCAAGTTTACCTTTGGCCAGTTCCATTTTTAATCATCCTTGAGATATTAATTACTCTTGCGAGAAGATATCTCTCTGAGGGGGGTCGGAGTGGGGCTGGGTTTCAAACAAAAAAGTTAACTCTCTTAATTGGGGTCGTTTTAGAGGTACAGTGTTTATATGCAAACATTGTGAAGCGTCAAAACTGATTCGGTAGGCCTACAAACTAGTAATGCTGCTCATTTCTTCCTTCTCGCAAGCTTTCGCATGGCTTTTATTTTCGTATTTAGTGAATGGCAATACAGACAGAGTCCCATGGATTGCCATCCAAAGGCTAAAAAGTAGCGAGTATGCAGTTAATACAACGCTTTTTGAAGGTAAAATGTTTGTGAATTGAAATCGTTAACACAAATAAGCCAAAATCCACTAGAAGCATAACGAAGAAGTGACCTTTTGTCTTATTGACAAAAGTAAGATTTACAAGTTAGCGTTAGGAGCGAAACTTCGTTAAAAGAAATTTTATAGGCTCTTAGCTCTTGATGTGTTAAAACGTGGCAGCTCATTTACGCCACGAATTTTAGCCAAATATTGCAAGTACAAACTTTGAGTGGAATTAACCTTCGATTTACTAAGCATCAATTTCTGGTACTGTTTACTCAGAATACTTGGCCCAAACATGGTAAATTTCTACGATTTTCTTGTTTATTTTTGATTACGACAACTTGTCAATTCCAGAGAAAGTGCAACCTAATTTTTGCGTCACTAGAATTATTTGAACAGCCATGACAACAAACTTGAGAAACTGCTTTATTTATTTTGCTAATCAGAATGGTTTTTTGGTCAACGAATTGTGTTGTTAAATGTTGTAAAAATAAGTTAGGTTATTCACTGTCATCTTTTTCAGGCTGTCAGTTTGGCAAGAACAACTACAGCTTGGGAGAGAAATGGAATCCCGACTTGCCGCCATTCGGAATAATAAGATGCGTGACTTGTTCCTGTAAGAAGGTAAATATTTTCTTGCGTTTTATTTTTTCATAAAAACACCGAAATCACTATGCCAATCAATAGCTTAGGCAGATTTGTCAAAATCTGCTATCTGAATCTATCTTGTACTTTCTTTAAAGCACTTCGCAAATTCTAACTATTCGGAGACTGCGAGGCGCCGTTATCTTTTGTTCTATAGGTGAAACAAATGGCGAAATGTAAAGTTAATAACAAAAATAGACGATGACTTTGTGCTTTTGAATCAAATTCATACAGGTTTACAGTTGAGATATTGCCGTTTTCTCGGTTTCTTGTAAACTAGAAGACTATTTTTTGGTGGTTCAGAACAGTACTTTAAAACATTAATCAAATCGTTGATTTTATTCACGTTTGTTATGTCATCAGTTTTTGAAAATCGCGAAACTTTTACTGAATTGATACTGAAAAAGCAAAAAGGATAAACAATCATTTTAATCATTTTTACAAGATTTTTAGTCATTCACTATTCAAGTTCTGTGTATATAAGGTACTTTTTTAACTTTTAAAATTATACACTTGCTTAAAACTATATAAAAATATCAAACATGCAGAGATTAAAAACAAATTTTTATTATTTTTGTTTAGTCTTGAGTGAGATGTTACCAAAATTTTGTAAAGACATGTTTTATTTCAGATATAAAAATTGTAAACTTTACCGCTCATGGAAAATACCTGTTGCTAGGGAAATATACGTGCCTCAAGTATGCTTGATCAGCGGACTGTAGATATCTGTGTGTGACCGCCTGGTTACATGAGTCAAGTTGCCAACTGTTATCTCGCTTTAAATTTTTTGAAACAAGGATTTCACGATTTGAACATCGAGTCTGGCCATTATCATATTGTTTTCGTAAAAAGTGCATTTATCGATACGGCCAAACCTGGTTAAATTTAGGTATTACAAATCTAAAATAGTCTTAAAGGCTTCTGAGGTTGCTATATGAAGAAGGATAAGAAGACAAATTATTTCACTGTATCTAATCTTGAGCAAATCTTGTATTAAGTTCTAATAATTAAGGAAACAAACAAATATCTTTTAGTCGGTAGGTCTAACCACAATAGGTAATGTATTTTGGTTATGGTAAGGTATTGTTTACTTATGTATTTTTTTGTAACATTTCTTTTCAATCTGCTTTTGTCTTCGAAAGTTGCTGGATTGAAAAAAAAAACGTAGCAAATCATAGGAAACCTCACAAGTGTTTGATAGTAGCTAATGGTATACGAATACTAACTTGCATCAATAATTAATAAATCATGAAAGTGAGTCTGAATATTAGTAGGTCTATTATAGTCTGGCGGTTTGGCGGTTTGACTCTTTTTTATCTTTCGGTTTACGGAAAAACGCTCCTTTTCTGAGCGGTTGGCGGTCAAGATTTAATCGTGCGGTGGCGGAAAAATAGCGCTTTTTTGCACACGGTTTTCGGTTGAGTCCAATTTTTTGAGCGGAATACAGCTTCAGGGTGTTAAAAAAAATTGTTTGTTTGTTCTCAAGCCTTGGCTTTAACGTGTAGTTTGTATAAACCATGTCTCGGTATCAATAACTAATTTAAGTAACCATCTACATCTAGTTTTTTTAAAAGGCTCAAAATCGAATCGTATTTTTGCGATTATGGCGATTTGTAACAAAAAATGGCGGCGGATTACGATGTGAAGCGAAAAAATGCGGCGGTTAACGGAAAGCTAGACCATCTATGTTAGCAAGCAAAGTAGGATGACTGCTGTTGAGGCCTTATTAGATCTCTAGTCATCTGGATGGCATAGCTAACAAACAGGCCGGCTTAAGTCCATGCATTATGGGTTTATTAACCCACAGGACATCTTGAAATTTTCCATCTTTTACTTCACCTAAAATTTTGGAAAGGTATCCTTGACCTACGAGAAGATATGAAATGACTCAAAGAACTGTTATTACTTTATAAACAATTTCAAACATATCAACCCTAAAAATCTAACAAAAAGCTGGGTATAAAAGTTAGAAACAGTAGCTTGACCTGTGTTGGTGCTAACGAGCTTTTGAAGAACTAGGCGCTGAACTTTTGTATTGGATATTCTCTACATTTTTCAATAACTCTGATTATCAATAACTTTTTCGTGTTTTTGTACCATTTATGCAGTTAAAGTATGAACTATTAAGTGTGAAGCTAGTAATTTAACTTCATTGAAAAAAATGAAAGAAGACGAAAACAAAAAAATTGCCGGAAAAGAGAACTTTTACTTTAAATTTATCAGAAATTAGGATTCTCTAAGACGAAAAGGCTACCTTCGGGTTAATAGAATATTAACATGGAACATTTGAATTTTTTAATGATATGGAACATTTTAATTTTTTTTATGAAGTAGATTAAAACTCAAAAGAACTAAAAAGTTCTTCAAAACTATACATGTTTAACAAGTGATCAATTTAATAGGTTTATATGTTATTTTTCGACTCTTATCAGCTGCTAAGCTCTACAAAGCATAGTTTTGTAAAAGATTCATTATTGGCATAACATGACTATGTGGGCGGCTTGTGGAAACGCCTTGATTCCAATGCCACAACAAAAAAAGTGTCCAAGAAGCAAGAGTACAGAAGCAGAAAATTGGCGCAAAGAAAACTGCCAGAGTATATTAGACGGCTTAAAGTCAACTCAAGATTTTCGAGGCAAATATTTTTGTAGAATTTTTCACTCAGTGAAAAATGTACAGATTTAAAAATATATATTGTTTGGGCAAAAATAAAGAGCAAATTTTTCGCTCATCTTTTACCGAAAACGAAGCGGGTTTATAGACTACTATAAATAGGAATAATTAATTTTCTTTTGGAATGACTGTCCTTGTTCCAGTCAATAGTGGAACATTCATAAGGAACAATGGATCGCAGTTCGTTATCATAAATTACAGAGACATCAAAAAGTTCAGATATGTATAGAATTGCACGTATCCGTCGCACACCTCTTGGGATTACGCGTTATATCCTTTGATGTTGGCGATGATACATGGAACAGGACATGAATACAATTTAAAACAAATATCTTTTATTAAACAAATAGCGTCCGCCAAACGCAAAACTTGGCCTAAATGACTTAATAGTGACATCTGACTCATAAACTATGGGATAATTTGCTACAAAATTATGATGAGCCAATTTGAGTAACATGCAGCAATTCATACAAAGGTGCTAAAGTCTCAGAGTTGATTAGAAAAACAATATGAGCTTGTAAAAGAACAAAATCAATGAAAACAAATAAAATTTTCTTAAGAACTTGATGAAAATGTATCTAAGCCTCTGTTGCTCTAATGATATAAAGTTAATGTGCCAAAATGCATAATATTTAAGATAAATGATGACTGTTGTAAATATATCTTAATAACCGAGTGCGAGGTCTGTCCGAGAAAATATTTGCTCGAGGTCTTTCACTGTACAGACCGAGCGTATGTATACGAAAGACCGAGGGCAAATATTTTCCAGGACAGACCTACCAAGTTCAAGTTCAAGTTTATTATTATCTAATACATTATTTTACAGAGCTATAATACCCGCGAATAGCAAAGGCTAATCTAGGCGAGTAGTGAAAAGAAATTAGATTATAGTAATATTAAAGTAGTTTAACACTGTAAACGGCATAACAACTAGAAGAATAAACAAGAATAAACGGATATATAAAAGGATAAATATGTTGCTACTAATTTTACTTTAGTTTTGAACAGTTGCAGATAATCATATTGATGCCAATATAATCATCCTGTTCTTTCAGTAGATCTAATAAATTCTCGTGCATACGTTTTTCAAATACTGATCAGTTTAAAGCAAACGAGGTTATTAAGATATCTATTACATGGCTTTAGTTTTAGGTCAGTAAAAGAGAACAAACGAGAGAAACATTAGCGAGAAATCGGTCCAATAAGTTTCCTGTCTTGTATGGGAAGTTATTGAACCGATTTTCTGCCAATCAGCGTAATTCGAAAAAATATCCTTAAAACTTATTCAGCAACCTTTCTAATATCCACTCCTATAGGACACAATCCTCCACATCGAAAGACTTTTTTACATTAAAAACTCGAGAACTGACAACTGAAAATGTTCGTTTGGGCGCTAGAGTGTGCGATGAGATACCTCACTGTTTTAAAGAACAACACAAAACAAAAACTGCATGAGACTATACTTAAACTTCTTCGCCAGAAGACTTCTACCTAAAAGTATCTTGCATTTTTTAAAAACTCCTACCTATAAGTATCTTGCATTTTTTAAAAGCTAACCAAGGAGCACGAAACGAAACCTGGTATTTCCTTCTATTTTCTTCTCTTCCTTAATTTTAGAAATGTATGTATTATCATACTTTATAAAATAATTTGGATAGTACGTGCGATTTGATTGGTCT
>ERZ1740055.147-NODE-147-length-14293-cov-8.603947_pt1 | contig 14293 bp, 9 predicted proteins | sample MGYA00581747_ERZ1740055 | MGnify/ENA primary metagenome ERZ1740055 (study PRJEB43018, sample SAMN04849739) | marine metagenome | isolation source: floating plastic debris | place: Pacific Ocean | collected 2008-08-28 | study: EMG produced TPA metagenomics assembly...
TAGTAGTAGTAGTTGTAGTAGTAGTAGTAGTAGTAGTAGTAGTAGTAGTAGTAGTTTGCTTGTTTTGTAAAATCTTGCAGATTTGTGTTTTTGATTCGGTACCGTACGGTATCGTAATATCATGAGTTTCATTCGATTGGTATCCGATTCTATAAATGCCCTTCATTATATTTTAATCAGTAAAATACGTAGTTTATGAAGTTTTTGCATCTGCTCGGTAAAAAACTGTTTGTTACCCGTTTGTAACAGTAGCAGTAGTAGTGGTGGTAGTAGAAGTTGTACATAGTATAAAAGAGTTTCTCCTTTGCCTCTCATTTCTGTTAGGATAACAAAATCAGACCTTCTTGTGTCTCTAATACAAACCTTATCTGAAGTTATGACCGATAGATTAAATACTGTTCTTGTGATGTATGAAATGTAATAAATAGATGGCTCATTAAAGGTTTTGCCTCTAGTTGTTTTAGAGTTTACAGAATCGCAATATTTTCCTAGAAACTTCATATATAGAGACTTAAATGTCAATCTGCGTAAAAAGATTGAAACACTACCACCTAACGTTGTATGCTAATTAAGCATATTCTAGACAATGACGTCAGATGATACTCTCCAAACAAATGAAACTACCCAAAAGAGGTAAAGATAAGATATTAACTTTTTCGGATAAAAAGATTCTTATTAAAAAGTCTAACTATAAAATTAAGCGATAATATGATTGTCTGCATGACGACGTTTCGACCCCTCCTAACGTCATTTTCAAGTAACTGTTTCTGGAAGCTAACAAAGTTTATATAACAAGTGCATGTGCTGAATAAATTTAAAAGTTGTCTGTTCAAGCTTGGCTGAATTTCACAGCAAAGAACAAGAACCTAAACATGTCAAATAAAATGTTTGGCACGAATAGAATCCGATTGAACATTCAAGCTAATAACAGTGACTTGGAAATGACGTTAGGAGATGTTGAAACGTCGTCAGCCAGACATGTTATTGCTTAATTTTATAGTAACTTTTACGCTTCGTTTACCTGACGCTTTAAATATCGGGAGGTAGTTTATCGTCTCTCGCAACACTATGAAATACTTTGTTTAAGTCTAAAATAAACAGACCATGAACTTACAGGATCACTGTTATAAAGTGGATCACAGAATTTTTCCAAAGTGTACAAAAACTTCACGTTGTCTTTGGCTTCATTAGCATAATCAGTGATTCTTGTGTCTAACTCGCGCCAAGTCTGTTGAAATATTACAGAAATTTCATTTCATTCATACTTTTTATGCTAATTGCTTTTTACCTGTCTATCCATACTTCTATCTATCCATCCACTTATCTAATCTGTCAATCCATCAGTCCATCCGTCTGTTTGTCGGTCTTTTTATTTATCTGTCTATCCATCTATTTATCCATCTAACAGTTTTATAAACTGACTTATACACCGTTGTGAAAAGAATCTTAAAACTGAACTGTAGTCCTTCGCCGAGTGAATGTCTTGACCTTCATTATCTATCTTTCACTATCCACCCACCAGTTCCTCCATCCATCTATTTGCCCATATATCATCTCATCCAGTCAACCACCTATTTATCCAGCTCAAAAATTAATGAAAAAATATACTAATATAAAAAATGGCTGCTTACTTTGATTAGCTTAGACTTTGCAGCGAGAAGGACACCGACAACTGCTTTGCAGTCTGGTCCCTTGATCTGATCCACAAGAGTATTAAATTTTGCCATTCGTTTCTTCCAGTGGTCCAGCTCAGCCTTGGGGCCAACATCGTCAGCTTCCTTCCTCATCTGTTCACTTTCTGCAAGGACCTGCAAACATCGAAGGACTATATACGTCAAAAACAGCGCAAATATTATTTAATCTTTTCTACCAACTGAACTATTGGATCTCCAATGGGGAGCAGGTCTTTTAACTTGGTTCTCGTATATGACACAACATACGTATGGCGTCTTGCTTTAGTTCAATACACCCGTTACATTTATGGGTAGTCTGTGTGCAGATAACATATGTGCACGTGCTTAACAATCAATGACAACATATTTATAAAATCGAATTTTGATTGTTGGCCATGAAACAAACTCTATTTGCTTGATCCAAACTTGAATCAATCTTGAAAAAATCCTTAACGGAAATCGAATCCATTGCCCTCTGACATCAGTCACTCAGATGCTCTACCCAGCGAGCTCTAAGAAGTAACGTGGGAAGACCGTCATGTTCGGAACTAATGTGAAGAATATAACTATAAAATCAAAATTATGACCATGACTGTCAGCCATAAAACCAACCTGCTCTATCTGCTTGATCCAATCTTGAACAACTTTTTCAATTTTTTCAACTGTTTCACTGGAATTGGCAGCAGCTAAATAGTCCGACGGAGAAGTGATCTGTGATAGGTCTACAGTGTCACATTCTTTCAATGAAACAGCATCGTCAAGACTTGCTTGTGCGCTTGATAATATAGCTAGGAAAATGGGAAAAGAACATTTAACTTAATCCATCATTATTAACTGGGAACGTCCTATTGAGTTTTGAATTCAAAATTGAATTGTGAACTCGTTGATTAATACAGCTTAGTGGCTTGTCTACTTATCCATCCCAGAATGGAAATCGCGCTTGTACGTTAACTTCATTTGTGCCGTAATTTTAGTTGTAAGTTAATCCACAGGTTTTTACGAGCTGAAGAGTAGAGTTCTCTGAGCCAGAGGATTAGTTTAACATTTCAAATTATATTCTTACGTAATGGAAGCTGAAGAGAGTGGAAAATTCAATGTTTTTCTTTATTCGTTTATGGAATATTCTTATATAAACTTCAAACACGTCATATCAAGCTTTCAGTAGTTAGTTTAGCAAGCATATTAAGAACTATAATCAAATTAGTATAAATTTGCGTATGTTTATATCACTTTTGTCGCAACGTCAAATTTTGTATTCAGATTTTTGCACCACTCATATGTTAATGTTTGTTTTTTTCTAATCTTACAATGTCTGGGCTAGTAACGGGCAGAAAGATATTTGCCTTACTTTGGTACAATTTCCTCACCATTAGTGACCGTGTTTTCATAACTTTCCCAAAACCTAATCCAAAACCTTATCCCAATATTGACTCTAACCGTAACCTTGATTAAACTTACAACTAAACTATAATTCTTTCTAGACTCGAACCCTAAACTCCCTTAAAGTGAATGCCAAACCTTCCACATCAACACTTAATTAAATTCATAGTATGTAGCTTTCCATCCATCAGGGTTGAACGGTTAGACTAAATTAAACAAATTAATGTAATGAACAAAATTCCAGTGGTTAAATTCCTTAAATCTACTGTACTACTGTAAATAAAATAACTCTGAAAGTTAGCAGTCATGGGCAGCTGTTTCGGCCTTTTTGGGCCTCTTCAGAATGGCAGCGGTAACAAACAGCCTCAGGTTCCCACAGAAGAAAAAATAGGCAATATGCTTACAATATTGTGAACCATACTTCCTATTAACAATTTATAAGTGATTTCTTACCAGTAAAGTTATCCAGTTGATTGAGAAATCCTTGCCTAACCACATGTCCACGCCTGTCAGACAGCTCTCCCCAGTTTTTACTCTTGGACAACGCTGGGCAAAACACGTCTCCCATCAGCTTCTCTACACTGTGTAACAGCCCTACACCTCGAGTGTCCAAAACGGTGAACACAGTTTCCTGATGAATACATTATCGTAAAGAGTCAGGCGTAATTATCTTTGTTTGTGCGTCTTATATTTATAGTACTAGAAGCCATCATAGACTAGTGAAGTGCGTTCGATTTTAATTAAGAGCTGACAATAAACACTTAACATAAAACTGATGTAAGAAAACGTTGTTTCTGCTATTTTTTTTTTTGCAAAACTTTCATTTTTTCAAAAACCAACATTTCTTCCGATAAAAAGTCTTATAATCAGCTTTAAAACTGGTCTGTTTTAATACAAAGTAAAACTAATCGCCACGAGGTGCACAAAGTGACGTGACAAAACGAGACAATAATTTATTCAAGATGGCGCAGAAAATGCAGGCGTATGACAAAAAGTAAGTACCAAAATAGGTCACCCTTGAGTAACACAAGAATCCCAAGATTATGGGATATGTTCTCCCAACGTCGAACGAAATTCCAATTAACGTTATGGGTTTAGATTAATGGTTCTAAAATTAATATGAAAATAATAGTAAGCAGCCATGAATCGAACTATTTGACTTCCTTGTGATATCAGGCTAAGGTTGTATGTAAAATATCTCTTAATGATTATGAAGGGAACCCATCGGATTTGAGGAAAATGTTTTTACCATGACCTTGCCTGTCGGAAAAACAAATTCTGTTATAAATATTCATTTACTTGTTAACCAGAAAATGTCATTTAAGCTTTTTGTCGTGAAAAAATTAGCTTGTAGTTTCTTATTGAAGAAGAGGCTTCGAAATCTTTTAGACTGGGTATAAGCTTCCATTATTTTGAAGCAGCGATGCTCGTCGTACCTCGTAGGGGTAAAAATTCAAGAATTTTGTACCGCTTAAGCCTGCTTCACATTAGCGACGTAAGCACAAGCACAAGGTAGCTATATAGGTACACATGCGCAAGAAAAAGGAAAATTTTATTTTTCTTGTGTTTGTCTTGCGCTTGCGATTGCGCTTATATTTTGTCGCTTCATACTAGATTTCTGAAACAAGCACAATTGCAAATGCAAGACAAGCACAAGAAAAGCAAACTTTTCCTTTTTCTTGCGCTTGCAATTACGTCGCTAGTGTGAAGCAGGCTAATTTGGGGAGCCAGAGACAAAATGTTGACATTTGCATACAGTGCTGTACCTTTTAGAGCTTCTTCAGTGACTATGAATGCCTAAACATTTAGTGACAATGGTTTCAAAAACAACCCACCAGTAAGGAGAGTATTTGATGCTATCTTTAGCTTCATTAAATTAAATGAAAATGTTGTCTGCATGTACGCTTTTGGATGGTACACCTGATTTGAGATCGACCTGTCAGTCACGCCAAGATTGGTATCTCTTAGGATTTTGAAATCGACATGCATTAGCCACGCCCAGACTGGTACCTCTAGTTCCATTGAAAATTAATTTTCTATCGAGCATCTCTTCTCCAAGAAATTAAGAATCCTCCACCCGGTTTCTTATTCTTATAGGGCATAGAAAATTGTAGGAAAATATAAACATCTAACCTTCTAAATTCTGGTAATTTTTTTTTTCGAAAACGTGCATTAAGTCTCTATATATAAAGCCCCTTAGACTGAAATTCTTTTTCAATGAAATTGTTCTGGTTACCTGGAAGATGTTAGCAGAATTTATTGCTCTGGAAGGGTTTACTTTAATAAAAAACACACAAATGCCAGTGACTTCCTCGTCCTTTCCATCTGTCACAAACACTTTTGCCCTGCTTGTTTTTATTGTAGTTTTCTGAGCTCCCCCTGGTCCAATGCGAAACTGCTCAACTAAACACAAACAATATGAAACATTAATTCTTAAAATACTACCCACAATTGTCTTCCTACATTTCTTGATTCAAAACATCAAATTTATAACTACCGCACAGGTAATGTTTTTGCATAAATAATCAGCCTCAGTGCCAACATGTAGTCTTGTAGTCCTGGGAACTCTAAGAAAGGTTTTTACAGGTTCTAATTCTACTGACAACTACACACATGTGGTGCAGGTAAGTTATTACCTTTACTACTGTCCTTTGCCGCCATTGTTGCCGTTGCCATCCTAATTGCTTAAAGATCCTTCCAAACTGCAGTACATGCTTTCAACATCTCCTAACTCCAGACCAACCACCAACCATACAGTACTTCAATTGTTACAATGTAAGACATACTTCATGTGCATTTATTCTCAGCACTGGTACTGTGATTATGTCATTTTCAATAACTTTCATTTCAGTAATTGTTTATTTTCCTTTCTATAATAGTTACTTGAACCTCTCTACACCTCCTCATTCTAAGAGCATTTGAAACTACAACATCACACTTCTTTGCACTCTCCTTTACATTCCTACAAACCTGCCAGCTCTCCTGGTTTTACTGGTAGACTCCCAGTTTTTTATCTTTTTCCCTGGCCTCCAGGAAAAGACCTGAAATCTCCCTGGTGTTTTTCAAGATTCAGACAAGAAGTGAAAAAAATGGGTGAATTCTATTTAGTCCCTTTGCTTCACCGCTTGATTGCATGCTGCACACCTGTTTCTTGCATTGCACACGAAGTCTGCACAACTTTGATCACAATTTAAGTTGTTGAGCATTATTTTTCTACTGAATTTTTGTTTTTAGTTTTATCCCCACCTCTTAGTTTTACCAAAAATTGGTAGCCTGTTAAACTTTTTGATTCCTAATTTGAGCATTAATGCTTTGTTGAGGCGTTGTTTGAAATATTTTAAGTTTGTCTCAAAGGTTGTTTTTGAGGAGCATGTTCTAAATGAGGCAATAAAATCTCCTGGTTTTTCACAGAATCTCCAGATTTTTAGCTCTGAGGAGTTGCAGGCAGGTCTGTTCCTAAACAACTCAGTTACAGAATTTTATATTGCTCAAAATATTAACATTTCAACTACATTTTGATATTCCATGGTTTGTGCAACTGTCACCACTTCACTTTATATTTGAATGTAAGGCCACATTTTATAATTTTTAGTTTACAGATCCCACCGACTTATGACTGTCAATTTTTGAAAAATTAGATTCTTGTTTGCATATATATAGGGTTAGAGACTGTTGTGAGTGTTTTGCTAAAAATAGATGCATGTACTGGCCACACAATGAAAAAAGTGAATTTTAATACAGAATGTGAAGAAGCCGACTGTGGCCAGCAAGTGTGTCTATTAGTAAACAAAACACAAACTGAAACAATCTCTAACCCTTTTAATATGCAACCTGATTTCACTAAATTGTGTGAGCAGTGTGATACACGACACAACTTTAAAAAGTTGAAGAGGGGATTGCAACAAATGAAAATTTTTATAATAATAAGTACATAATTAATTAAAATGGCATAGTTCAAACAGTATAGGATGGAAATCACAAAAAAGGTGTACAGGTACATGGTAACAAAAGTCTTTGGATGTAAAGGATCATGTCATGTTAGGATTTCATATTTTAAAATCATTGCTTTAAGCAACAGCTCCTTATATGGAGAAGGCAATACAAAACTTTAAATTCTGAGTTGTTTAAATTATACCATATTTCCTTCAACCTAGAAAGCAATATAAAATGTTCATACTCATCATGAGAGTACCTCCAAAGTAAGATAGTTTAAATATTAAAAGTAAAATAATATGTATTTACCTGATTCCTGGTTTTGATCAGTTTCTTGGTAAAAGAACATGATTTTTGGTAAAGAATCTGGCTCAAAAAAAGCATTCATTGTCTCAATCTGAAAATACAGTTAGTTAATAATGTTAGCCTAGCTCCAATTATGGATCAATTATTAAAAACTAGTTATGTAATTAATGAAATTGTCTTACAATACACAGCTAAAAATAATACAGTAATTTGTTTCCTCTCAAGCTGGGGTACTCATACAGAGGTTGGATGGAAAAAATTTAAGACCTCCAGCAATTTTAAGAAATTTGAGCACTAAAAATATATAACGAATATATTCAAGACAATCATGAGAAAAAGATTGGCAAGGGGAAAACACTTCCTAGCCAGGCCTCATTTTGAATAATAAAACTATTTTTTGAATCATAACACTATATATACTTTTCCTATGACATATACAATTATAACAGTTTGAAAAAAACTAACGCAAACTCTATAATAGGACAAAAATAGATACTGTACTGTAGCTACATATATTTTGTATTCCCTCATAGAATTAAATTTTGAGACTGTAGGCTTGCTGACTTACAGAAACTAACCAGCAAAGAAACAAATAATTTGTAAGCATCTTCAAGCAGTCTTTCATAAATTCAAGCACTTTAAAGGACCTGTAGGAATCCTGCTGAATACCTTTAAGTACTATATGAATGATTTTCTGGTGTATATAACTATCTCAATATTTAAGATTACTGTACATGCAGTATTCCTTACTATATGAATGATTTTCTGGTGTATAAAGCTACTGTATCTATATATAATAATAATAATTATTATATAATAATAATAATAATAATTACATAATGACAACTCCCCTAAAGGGGATTTTCAGTGTCATGTTAAGAATCCCCCTCTCTCCCAGTTAAGAATCCCAACTACATACAGTATTTCTTACTATATGAACGCCAAGATTTTCTGATGTATGTAACTATCTATATATGAGGCTACATATAGCATTTCTGAACATCTCTGTGCATACCGGAGGAAGTGCTTCTTCATTGGTTAAAACTGCATTTATGTAATTTGTGTTTCTATGTCTACGGTACCTACAAAAGGAGCTAATGTTCCTTACTTTATAAATGATTTTCTGTATGGTGTGGTAAATCAACCTTAGTACCAACAGGTGGATGCTTATTCTGCATAACCTGGTTTCTTGTTAACAAGTTTGCAGCTGTACAAACTTGTTTTTGATTTTTTGGCTTGAAATTGAAAATGTATAGTTTTTGTGTGGTTTCAGTCCACACTGTGGACAGCCATCTCAGCTGCAGTATCAGCAAGCTAGAATAAATGATTGTTTAATTTTTATACCTGTGTGCCTTCAAGCATTCCTTCTGTAACATCATCAGCTGTCAGACCAACAAATCTAGCTACTGTTTCAATTAGAAACTCATGTCTGCCATCAATTTGAGCCCTCTTCTGCTCTCGTTCTTCTCTGGCCTTTTGCTTTATAAGACAAGGAATTTAAGAAGAAAAATTTATTGGTTTTGTAAATACAAAAAATCAGTTTAGATCAAATCAAATTAAACATCTACACTACAATATAAAAACTATGTTGACTGAGTGTTGGTGAGGCCAGGAATTGGACTCAATTAAGCCTCCCCCACACGCTAAGCTCAGGAGCCTTACCAACTAGGATAACCATATGGCGGTAAATTAATTAATATCTACCAATATACGATCTCTCTCCTTTCCTCCAATCCTTCTTGCCAATGAAGTCACTTTTCAAAGAAAGCTAAACAATTGGCAGAAACAAATGTTCGAAAATCACCATCTTTTTCTAACTAAACTTGTAAAGCATGCTGGGTGAAACCACAGGCTTCCCAAAAAGTACAACATGCATGACAATAAATTTGCGTTTGGAATAAAGAGTGTGGTCAGAAAAGATTCTACAATCTAACACTAGTAAGCAGGAGGCACCTTTATAAACAGGGGGGTCATGATCAGAAACTCCAATTATTTCTGGGCTAAGAAAACTTACATAAAGCTATTATTAATTTTCCCGTTTTGATATTTTAAAAACACCTATTATATTATTCTGGCAAAGTAAAATTTTAGTTTTTATTAAGTTGTTAGATTTGTCAATTTGGTGCATTTCATAAAAAATGTTAATTGTAACCATCACTACAACTTGGAATTCATTTTAAAAAATGCAAAAAAATTCAGACTGATCTAATTTCTAATAAAAATATCTGAAAATTTTTGTCCCCTAAAATTTTTAGGGTATTACGAATTAACCTTATTAGACATTTTAAGCATTTCCGTTTTATGGGTGACCTGATTTGGAACCTTCAATCTATAAAATTTACCCCTGGTGAACCCCTTTTTCATTTTTGATTGTACATTAAAGCAACAAAGCATACTTTTCTATGGGTTTACTGGCATAATAAACCTTGAGGGATGTTGGGAGAACATGAAAAAAACTCAGTAAATCCTAAGCCAAGCAAGTGTTTTTAAACTTTTCTCATGTTAATTCTCCTAACATGCCAAGTGACTTTATATGCTGGGAAATCCATAAAAAAGAATACTTTGTTGCTTTTATGATTATATAACTTTAAAATAAACAACAAACTTTATATACTTTCTGTGGTTAACTGACACAGTATACCACAGTTATTTGACCAATCACAGAGTGAGTACTATTTTCGTTATTTTATATTAAATTGAGTACACACACATATATTGGTGACGTTAGAAAATATTTTCAGTGAATGATTAATTTCGCCTAAATTTTTGTATCACATACTGTAAACCGCTATGTACAACATCTGCTGTAACTCACTATTTTGAACATCATGCACTCATATTTACTAACACTACACTGTATCAACTTTAAACTTCTCTCTTGTACATCTTTTTAAAAAAATTGGCAAATCCTTAAAGTGTTTGAAACATTTGTCCCAAAAGTGTCCTAAAGACTCAAAAAACTTTTCCGAAATTAAAGAGTCCAAAAATTAATCGTCCAAATTTTTTTTTGTCCCAAACTTTTTGTACTTTAATGTAGTATGCGAGCGCAAAAGCCGCTATGGTTAGAACAATTTGGAAAAGTGTACTGAATACATTGGAAATTTGGTAGAACAATTTGGAAAAGTGTACTGAATACATTGGAAATTCTCTTGTAATTACAAACGCGATTAATTCTAGCTTGGAGGCGATCAAACCATGACCAGATCGCAATACCACTATATATTACGTGCATGTAATGATAAACAAAAAAAAACGAACAAGACGTAGTAAAAAAAATTAAGCTAAAAAAGAAAAATAAATAAATTTTGCGTTCGTGACTTTCACTGAAAGTTTAAAGGCTGAAGAAGTGTCGGCGTAGTTTCTAGATAATGGGCCGATAATGGAAATTCCAAATAGTTAACTTTTAGAAGTTTGCTAAATGAGCATTCCTAATTCACCAATATGAGAACAATATTTATGCCTGCACGTTATAAATTAAGGAATCTCTGAAAAAATATGCAACTTTATGCTATTTTGCCAACATTTAACTTACTTGCTTTTCCTTTATGCTTTCTCCAGGCCCTAACGCTTGTAACCTCGAAGCTTTCTTAAGATCTCTTTCAGCTGTCGATGGCTTTTGCTGCTTTCTGGAGCGATACCGAGATCCCCTGTGAGCCGAAGAACTTTGCGATGCGCTGTTGTTAGCTTGCATAGTGAACTTCTTCTGCGTAATGGAAGTTTTTTTAAAGTACTGTGAGCGAATATAGTTTGTCTTTGTAAATCATCTTTTTGAGTGCGACCATGTGGATGTTAATAACTTCGATTTCCATGTTCATGTCAGCCATTTTGAGTTCTTCTAAACGAATAACCATGGAAGCGGGCTCCAAACAAAATTAATTATGTATGCTGTAATCTTATTGGTTGTTAATCAATTATTTGTCTTTTTAAAAAAACCTTTTTTAATTAATAAGTCAAAATGTGCTAACTTTTTGTCGAAAGTTATTAACCTTGTGTTAACTATTCCTCAATTATCGAAACACTGAGCTATATTTCAGTGTCTGAATAATTTTTTATATATAAAATACCAAACCAGATGCTGTCTAGTAAATGGCGTGTAAAATATTTTTGAATATTTATAATCGCGTATATTTTAGGGAATTTTATTCTAACGATGTTGAAGATTTGATAATTCGATTAATCGTCTTAGTCGGTCAGTTTCTCGGACGAGACCCTCTAATTGTTCACGTTTAATTCTTGCTTAATGTTTTTAAGTTGCATCTGTTTTTACGATTTGTCAAAACAAATACTATTAGTGAAAAAAGTTTGGTTCAAATGTAAAGTTTTAGATGAGTATTTGCGTTCATTAAGGTAACAAAAGCTAGTCTAAACTTCCGACTAACTATTGATTTATACGCCTCGTTAGTACCTCATAGATTTGCTAGATTAAAGTATTTTATTATTCTCAGTCATTAGGGTGAAGTTATTTTCAAGAATTTCACATCACTTAGTTTGTTAAAAAACACAATTGCAGCGTGTAAAATACTTTCGAGAAACAAATTTATACGAAAACATACAAAATCAGCAATGACAACCGAAATGAGAAAAAGAAGACTTAATATATGAACTCGACAAAAATCACGCTAACCAAAAGTTACGGTAAATCATACCAAAGCATCAATGCAATCAATCATTAACTGTATGAACGAGACAATTTCCCTATCAAGCAAATCCGACAAGAACAAAACAAGTTGAGAAAAAAAAAATTGCGACGACAAAAAATTTTAAAGCAAAGACTTTCTCAAAAAAAACCTTGAATCGAAACTTTACATAGCAACAAAAAATGTCCAGAAAAATTAATCGTCGCGAAAAATTTACCATTTTACGTGCAAAAGCAAAATCGGCTAAGGCTATCGAAACAAAAAAGAATGCATAAATGAATTGAAATGAACTTGACCAAAAATCACACGTACCATAAATAACCGCAAATTAATTTTACCAAAGCATCGATACAAACTCTTTAAGTTTAAATTTGTAAATGAAGCAGTTTGGTGGACCATTATATCCTAGTCAGTTGACTCTCCAAAACAGCTCTGGCATTAAGGATACTGCGTTAAATTGGTTTATGTCATACGTCTCTAACAGATCGCAACGAGTCTCTGTACATGTGGATGGTTGTCTATCTGACAATTTTAATCTTCTGTACGGGGTCCCTCAAGGCGCATGTAATGGCTCACTGTTATTCAAGCTGACAGAAGAACATATACCAGATGTACATACTTATGTAGACAACACTGTATCATTCAAACCTGACACATTAGCGAGTCAAATTAAAGCAGTGCAAGCAATGGAGCTCTATGCTTTAACGCCATTAGAGCATGGATGGTAAAGAATGAGCTAAAATTCATTGACGCTGAGACCGAATTCCTGATCCTAAATAACAGCTTGCCAAAGTCAACATTGATATAAGATTACTATTGGTGGCACTCAGTAACATCGCCCCAATCTTGACAACACAAAATCTGGGAGTATGGTTTGACAATCACCTTAATCACAAGATGTGACAATCAATAAATCATGTAAGGCAGCTTACTACCATCTCTACAGCATCAGGAAGTATTTGAACCATTAGACTGCCAAGACCCTGATTTACGCATTAATCACGTCTCGCATGAAATATTGCAATACTTCAATAGTTTGCTATATGCACACCTGCCATTGAATTGAATAAATTACAGCGAGTTCAAAGTGTATCAGCGAGATTAATCAGGAATGTTCCTCGCTGGGAACATATCACCCCTGTACTCGGACAATCATTACATTGGCTACCGGTTTAAAATCGTATCAACTACAAAATACTGCTTTTCACTTTTAAGGCTCTAAACGGAATAACCCCATCATAAATTAGGACTTGATTTGTGTTAAGGAAAAGTCATTCTATAGTATGAGATATAACACAGACACTATTTTACGGATTCCCAGAAAGACATTGAAAACGCTTGGTGAGCTCCGCGTAGCAGTGCATCACTATGGACCAATTTTCCAAGTAATTCAAACGTTTGCCAGTCAAAAAACTTTGAACTTTTAAATCAATAATTAAAACACACCTTTTCAAAGGAACATTTTAACATAGAATTTCTATGGTTCTAAATTTTTTAAAGAAGCATTTTAAAATAGATTTTATATCTATAACTTAATTAGATATACTTCGACAGTCATGTAATTTCAGAGTTTCAGCCACTAGTAATTTTAATATTAACTTAAACTTATTTAGTGTAGTGTCGCATTTATTAAAACATCTCCTATGGAAATTGCGTAATACAAATGTAAAACGTTTTCAACCCGCCGTACTACTTTGCCAGAACCTACACGCATGCGCATTACAGCTTCAGTCACCCGCCTAGTAATTACAATGCAAGTAACTAGAGCAACCATGGAAAGTTGTTTTGTTCTGTTAGGACACATCAGCATACAAAGTCGTGTTTAGAGAACTACTTTAAGGCTGAGCCCCCACAGCATGCATGTGGGAGTTTTGCGCATGCGTGTAGGTTCTGCCCAAACCGACCGTGGAGTTGACTACGGCGGGTGGTTTGTTCCTTTTCAAAAGTGTTGTAACATAAATATTAAACATTACCATTATTTATCATTATTATTATTATTATTATTGTTATTATTATTATTATTATTATTATTATTATTATTATTATTATTATTATCCCAATCAAAGTTATACAACGGCTGACAAAGGAAAAATAATTAAAACATCTTCGAGAAAAAAACTCATGCAATTGGCAAACAGTCGATAGTGGAACATTGCTTGCAATTAGAGTAAAATACATGGAAATATTACAAGAACACTTTACAGGATTTATTATTTTCTCTTCTACTTTGTTATAATTTTCTCCTTTACTTTCTCTTTAATAATTTAATATCACCACGTCTTTCTGTCATATCTTATTATCACCACGACTGTCATTACTATCACCATGACTTTCTCTTAACTAATGTAATACCACCACGACTGT
>ERZ1740055.148-NODE-148-length-14279-cov-7.619165_pt1 | contig 14279 bp, 7 predicted proteins | sample MGYA00581747_ERZ1740055 | MGnify/ENA primary metagenome ERZ1740055 (study PRJEB43018, sample SAMN04849739) | marine metagenome | isolation source: floating plastic debris | place: Pacific Ocean | collected 2008-08-28 | study: EMG produced TPA metagenomics assembly...
TTCTCCCCTCTCCCCCCCCCCCCCCCCCCCCCCCCCCCCCCCCCCCCCCCCCCCCTAACCCCCTAATGTTTGATTTGGAACGGGGGCTCTAGTCCCGTCCTGCTCGGCAGTCACTGAAACACCATTTACCCCTTGCTTTTTGGCTTTTTATCCGTTTATATAAATCTACAGATTGAAGTCGTGCCCTTCACACCATTCCCAATAGAGGCTCTACGTGATCACGTGACTCATTCCCTAAAATATTTGACATTTTGACATTGTTTTAGTATTTCTTTGAAGTGACTGCTCCCAATACCTGGTCTTTAGCAACTCCATGCTGAAAATGATTTGATGAGTTATGTAAAGCATACATCTACTAATTAGCATATTTTGGATTATGGTTTATAATTTGTAAGCTGTTGGCAAATTTCATGGGTTTATTTTAGAAAATATGTTATTTTAAAAGGCGTATTAGAACAGAGGGCTCAAAACGACTTAGCTTTCAAAGGCGGCCATCTTGTTGGGCATGCTTCATCCTGCCCACTGTCATTGCGATTTCATGTTTCATCCTAAAACATCTTGCAAAATGTTAAAATTTTTAGCTCTTTAAACATAAACTTTCAAAATAGGTCAAGCAACTTTCCTGATTCGGAACATCAGATTTTAAGTTTCCCAGAAAGTTATTGCAGCAAAACCAAATTATGCAAATGAGTGCCAAAGTTTTTTGCATATCTCATCAAACCCGAGCATTATTTTCAGCAAGCAGTTGCTTAAAACCAGGTAACTACAGCATTGTCTTCAAGTACTGGTCAATAACAGATCTAGTGTCAAAACGTCAAATATTTTAAATAGTGTTCCTGAGTCACGTGACCATGCAAAGCCTCTATAGGTGAAGCTAATGTATACCTTAAATCTCAAGTTTACATCGTAGAAAAGACAAGTCAAATCTTGTTATTTATTATGGAGTATTTATTGTACAAAAATGTTTTCGAAGTAAAACCAGATGGCTTATGTAGCTTTACTTAATCAATTGTGCTGACAAAGTCTTTAATTCGCCCATTTGCAGTTATTCCTATAAAGGCAATATCTCACAAAAGCCCATGCTGTGCGAGCTTTTCTTATTTCTGATTTTATCCGCATGAAGCATGAGTCAGCAATGTTAGGTATAGGGCTTCGTCTCGTTACATTCGTATGACCTACTTTGGAGAAAGCTTTTTTTTTCAATGCTTTAGCTCGTAAAAGTCTTCGGCACCATATGCACCTGGCCCGCCTACCTACCTCGTGAAAAAAAACTAAATGGTGTTTAGTATAAGTAGCTTTTGGAAACTTCTGACAACTGCAACTTCGCTCAGAGGAAGTATTCGTTTTTGAAAAGTGAGTAATTGTTTAAAAATTAGTGTAGTCGAAACTGTCAGCTTGACCTACTGTCATCTTTGCTCTTAAACAACTTAATGCAAAAAAACTTTAAGTTAGTTTACATGGAAGAAACTCTTTGTATCACGAATTTCCTAAGCTACCGGAATATTCTTAACAAACTCCGTCGTGCATTATAGAAAACCTTACTGCAACTTCGCCCTTACGAATTCTCTTCGTTTTGGAACTTAGAAGAGAAAGTGATGTCTTCATCAAATGTTATACCTACAGAACCTTCTGCACGCTTAAGTATTTGTTCAATTAATTGTATCTTGTTTCCGGACACCATAAGACCTTCTTGCCTTAGATGGAGCCGTAGTTGCTTGTTGATCAGTCTTTCAACATCTTCTCTGCTTTCCCAACACATATATATCTGCTGGAATGGTGTTTCTTTCCAGGTTTCTTTTATCTGCCTTTAAAGCCAGGAATTCAAGAGGCTGAAGATATCCTTTGCAAGTGTTTTCGCCGATGTTAAGCTTTAAAACTGCTTGTCGTACGGCTTGGTTATCAGAAGAGGTCAACTTCTTTCCTTAAAAAGAGAAACCTAAAAAGAGTTTACAGAAATAAATGATGTGTTTTTTTTCAATAAAACACATATTTATTTCTGTGAACTCTTTTTAGGTGTCAATAAAAGATGTTCAAAACAGCTCAAATACATGTTCAAGACAGCTCAAATACAATTTTATCTCAAAGCTAATACAAACGTTTACACCTACAGTGCTTTTGTATCATGTTTTTCTAACGTTTTAAGGCAATAGCAATCATGTGCCACGCGCCTATTAGAATGACTACTCGTCGTGTTTGGCAAGCTTTCGACAGTTTTAATACAGAAAACAGATTCAAGCGTCTGACTTCCCCTCCCCACAGTTAAAAAATCAAATATATATGTATATTTATCTTACATGTTACAGAACTGTTAGTCTGACTTAAAGCAAATCGTAATCTACTGTAATTAACTAAGATAGATCTTGTTCATGGAAACATATTTAACCTTGCTGTGACTGATTTTCATAAACCTGCATGCCTCTGGAAGTCAGATAAAGGTTTTGTCCAAACGTCAATGATCGGTTTCACAATTATTTGGATTGTTGCATGCATCATGTTTATTGTGTAAGAACTATAAGTTAATCTACACGAGACGCTGCTAAATCATCTGCAAAAGACAACTACACAAAAGAAGTGTATGTATGTTTTGCTTCTTTTTGCGTACTGAAGGACAGCTCAAATTAAAAATGTTTTTATCGATATCAAATATGCAATCATTTATCAAAAGATACCACTGCATTTCAGTTTACACTCCCTTGCGTTTGTCTACACTTTATTTTCCTTCTCGATCTTCCACAAGTAGATATGTTCATTTATGCCCCTCTCAAAATACTATATATCACTTCATTTTTGCAACCATCAGGCGTGATTGTTGAATGTCAGAATGGATTCGACGATACTTGAAAGATTCTAGAACATGGAGCACTGAATTGTCATGATAATATAGATGGAACTGATAAGCTTGTGTAACACTGAAGGAAAATGCCCACATCTGGTGATATTACTTTTTTTTTGTAAAATAGCTCCGATGACCGCACCCTACATAAAGAGATACAAAATACACTTTGTGAAAGAAGACTGTGCAACAGATGTGAATTATATCTTGAGAGAAATCTCTTAAGAATGAAATTCTTACCATAAAAGGCAAGTGTATTCAAAATATGCAAACTACTCTTTTTCTCTTTGGGATTGAATTGAATCAGTGAGTGACAAAATCTTTCTTTTAAATGAAAATAAATGAGAACGGAACAGAGTTGGCCAAAAGCCATAACTGTTTTTTTTTTAGATTATAGTAAGCTTCATCCATATATACGAAAACAGCTGATCCATCATTGTCAAAATGCCTTAAATTGATTGTGCTTTTATGGCTTGCACAGTTCATCAGCATAATTTTTTTCAAATATTTAAAAAGGCAGATGAAAAATGATCTGAAAAAGACCGTTGTGTCCTTTCTTCATTTTTGCTAAATATTGAAGTTTAGCTATTAAAAGCATTACAAAACCTCACAAATTGCAACCGAAAGGTTTTCAGTAACATGAAAGATAAATACTAATTTTATACTGTATTCAGCGAATAACAGTTCCCATGATAACACTCCAAGACATTTGATCTTTGTTTACTGCACAACTATAGATAAAAAAAAACAAGTTTAACAAAACACTTCCATAATGATTTGAAAAACGTAAAACGTAAAAACAGTAAACCAATTGATGAATCGATAAATTATTACAGAAAGGATTCAGGAACACAATTTGCGCATAAGTTTACCCAGATCATAACTGAAAGATAATCAGTTGATTGTTTTAGTATCTCGTGACACTTAACCCGCAGATTAAAATATCAGCAATAGAATTTTCTGGCTTTTGTTTGTTTTTGCATTTGATACTTTAAAATTTGAACCGCAAATCTACATAAACAAATACATCAAGCCGAAATGAAATTTTAAAAATTACAAGTTTCAGCTCGACCGAGCTAAAAAAATCATTTAGCGGTGTAAATGGCATTCAGTAAATTTTGGTTGAAGGCTTAATTAAAACACTCCTCTAGTAACCATTATGACATGAGGTTACATACTGTAACATTCATCTCAGAAAATTTATACAACTGTTAACGACCGTTAACAAAGACAGAGTGTACTTTCAACACAACCGTCAAGAGACGGCTGTCTTGTTTAGCCACTAGTTGTCCGTAGTCGGATGACCGAGGGAAATATTTCGATTTCAGATGTCTGTTTACAGGCAAAATAATATTCAAAGGTTTTCCTAAAGCCAATCAAATTATGCCTTAATATCTCAAATCTGATTAGAAATTCGTTATTTATCTTTCGTTTTATTCAAGGATAATTTCCGAATAGAAGATCACTTTCTAAACGAGGTGTCATATGTTTTTAGTAATTCAGTTTCAACATTTTGAGTACGAATCGGAAATAGAGTGAAGTGGTATTGGCAGATACCTTTATCTAAGCTACATTTGAAATTGTCAATTAAGAAATAGCGTTGCAGTTCTGCCAATAAACTCTGTGCCAATGGAATTTGGCCTTTTCCGTAAAGCTTATGAAGACGAGAGCTTTGTTTCTAATGAATACATTACTGTGATAGGTCTAGTTGGATTATAAAAACATTTACGTTGCACGAGTAAACAAAAAAAAAATTCAAATTGGAAGTACAGACAAAAGTTTTCAACTGATATCTTTGGTTTGGCTCTGCCGTGTTGAATTACGTTGTAGGGACCACTAAGGCATACGTAATAAAGAATGTTTTTAAGCCCTGGTTGAATATTTTTGTCTTTTTGCTGATTTTAACCTGAAATTGAAAATGCCTATTCTGAGAATACAAAATAAACTAAACGGTAAACCGACATAACGTCAAATTAGTTGCTCAGGTAATTTGGACACGAACCGCGCGAGGTCATCAACGCGATAAAACTTGATGGCACAACTTGCGTTTCGAAAATGCTTTCACCGTCGTAAGAAAATTAGAAAAATTAGTTGAGATAGGATCTAAATATTTCATTCGTAGCTATTTCAATGGGAAAAAAAACATTGCAATAAATAAATAAATAAATAAATAAATAGAAACTTGGGAAGGGCCTAAATATTTATATATTTTATTTAAAAATCAATTATTTTATGTAATTTGAGGTTATTTCACGGTTGGTGAGCGCGTACGATTTTTATGAGACGAACGTGCGCAGCGCGTGAGTTTTGATTTTTGTTTTACACTACGATTGAGTGAATACAAAGCGTACAAGCGAACTAACCGTGAAATAACTTATTTATTACATACATACTGAGATTCATAAGCGAACAGAACTCAAAGATAAACATATCTAAAATATCTTTATTTTCTTTCAAGGGAAAACAACGCGTGGTCAAGCCACATCACAGTTTGAGAGTTTTCGTTGAAATAACTTCCTTGTAAAATATTTTACATCTAAATTGTCAAGAAAAAATGCCGTTAAAACGCAGAACTAGTTCGAATAAAATAAGATATCCTTAAAATAGATCGAAATAGTTCTGTGGAAGGTCAAAATTTAAAATACAGAAGTGAAAACCTGAGACTTCATTTTTTGTTGCTTCTCGAAACCCGCGTGCTTTTAAAAGTTGACTAGCAGTAACACTAGTCAGAACCCGAATCAAGAGGCTTAATTCTTTTATACGTTGTGCTAGGGTTTTCCTATCGCACTGAAAGGGTGTGAATTAAAGTGTTTATTGCCACGCTAATATATCCTCCGCTTATAACAGCACCCGAAAAAAGAGAAAGGGACTGCGGTGCTGCGGGACATTTCTCGTTGCTCGGCACAGCAAACATTTTCGATGCAATGGCTCTTACATTCCAAGGATTGCTTCCTGAACGAGTTTTGGTTTCTTTCTCATTGAATTCGAGGTGCTCCTGCCATGTGGAAGTTTGACTAAGTTTTACGTCTCCCCAACACATTTTTCTGTGTTCCTTTAGCCTCGTAACTCGAAATGGATTGTGTTGTTAAACCACACTGTATTTAAAAGCGCTTCTGCCGTGGAACTTCCCAAAAGCTCCTTTTCATACAGAACTTGAATATCTTCCTCACTTAAAGCAGCGGAAGCATTAGGCTTGTTGCCCGTGCCTTTTTGTTTTACATCACTTTGCTTTGACCGAAGCGCTTTCCGAGTATGCTCGAATTGGAAGTCTTTCATGAGTCAAAGTCCATAGTTTTTTTTTTCGTCAAATGGCACTCAAAGCTAGCGAAGAGTGCCCTTAAGGAATTAGAGTCGTATACCTCGTTGTCTTCTTCTTTGCGAATTGTTATAAGGAACTCGCTGAGCAATTTGTTCAGCTCTTGAAGAGTCAATTCGCCCATTGGTCTCGTCACGCCTTTCAAAACAAGAAATTCGTGGATCAGAGCAACATCGTGTTTGGTCTTTTTCATAGTATTTTCATTTTCCTGTTTGTCTATGAACTCTTCTGCTGATGAATCTAGGCTCTGCGAACGGTTAGTCGGATTTGTAGCCATCTGTCTAAAAAAATGCGCCAAATTATAAGAAATGAGCATTTGTCAGTCAAAGGAGCGGCGAGCGAGCGACACGGTTTTGTTCACTTCTGAAAATAATGTGATACGGCCAAACAGAGCGTTGAATACGTCGTCTTTCACAAGTGAAACTACTGAAAATCGTATGACAAATCAGCTGACTTCTCTAGAGCGAAGGGACTGTTTTTATCTCGATGTTTTTTGGCGCGTAAATCTCGGTATGTATATAATAAAGAGCCATATTAGGTTTGGGGAACATTACAGATATACGCAGGAGTTGATATAAAAATGCTCAAAGGTAGTGGGGATTCACTAAGAATTATTACTGGTTGCCACAGAAAGTCTAATGCAATTCTTCAGTTCGAACCTTCACCACTTAAATCATCACACTATAGATAATATAATCCACACCTATTCTAATGTTATCGTTTAACTTTTTATAGAAAATATAGAAAGAAATATCTATATGCATAACTTTTGCGGCTTTGATGCCGCAAGTCCCAAGCTCAACTGTTCAAAAATAGGACGTATTACTAAAATTGGTAACATGCTATATACGTTCGCTCGATTGGCGCTAAGTCAAACAGTTAGTCGGAGTCTTTAGACGTCCAAGTCGAGACCAGCAAAATCAACAAAAATCTCGCAACTGGTTGTAGCTCCGAGATTAATGTTAATTCAGAGCTGTGATTAATTTTTCTTTCCAATGTTAAAACTATGACATGCTGATTTATTGTTGCGGTTATAAAAGCAATATAAGCATTTGCAATAAAATTCAGGCTTCACGGCGGTACAAAGTCAATGTTTCAAAAAACAAAATTGCAATTCATACTGAAAAGGAGTTAAGCTTATGAAAATATTTGAGAACCCAAAAAGGATGGTTAAAAACCAAAAAATTTAGGGAACGCGAAATGTAAACTCAACTGTAAAAATGTCAGGAAATGGTAAAGATAATTGTTAAAAAAATGATAATTGGTAAGTTTCTGTAACAAATTGCCAGGAAATGGTAAAGATGTTTCATATAAAAATATTCGAATTGCGGTATTTCGAACTGTTTATGATTATTTTCTACGTTTCTCAAATCTACGCATTAAAGCCTGTGTTTGAACTAATGCTTGGCTATTAATGTTACAACTACTCCATGAATGAACAAAGTAAAACTTATAACGCAAGAAACGTATCATAAATCAATGGGTTAATTGCATTTAAGATAAGGAAAATATGCAAGGACCGTTTCTCATTTCATCGGTAAACACGCCTTTCAAAATTACAATTACTTTGTTCAAATAAAAATTTCTTTAAGGGCGTGTTGCTTTGGAACTAGTTCGGCAATTTAAATTTGAGAGATGCTATAAATATGTAAACTGTTTTTAACACACTCTACACCAGAACTCCAGAAAACATCATAACTTCTTTTTCATATTATTGTTCATTCTTGATTACTTTACCTGGTGATCAAATTGATTTTCAAACCAAAGGAGTATGATTGTGCTTTGAAATCCAGGTAGATAGGCGGTTTGCACTTTCATTACTTTTATCTGTTATCAGGAATTGTCCAAACTTAAGCAGTTAATTTACACTTAGGAGGTCAGAGAAAACAATACACTGAATAATTACGTTAGCCTGAATACTGTTCACTGAGATATAAGGAGAGTTAAATTGCTCCTGTATCATATGTTATCTCAACATATCAAAAGTATTTGCCCACACAAACGATCTACAATAATTATACCTAAATTCTGTTTATGAGTAGATCTTGAAGTTCTTTTTATAATGAAAGGTGAGATTTTTGGTGTCTAAAATGTACGTAGAGTAAGGTTCATGTAATTATAAAGTTGAACTTGACACGATCCAGTGGGGCAGTAAAATAATTCAGAATCTGATAGAGCAAGGGTATCTATTATTCAGTTTCATCTTTTAGACTATAAAAACAGATCAAAATGAAGTTTTTAACTTAAGGCCAGAAGTTCAAAGTTTTGATAAAAAGATAAATGTGTTCTCTTAATTAGTAAATTGTTTGATAAAATCATATCGTAATTTGAAACAGTTGAATAGTAGTAAGTAAATTATCGATACATTTTCTTCTCAAAATAACGTTGTTGCTTTTCAAAAAAAGTATCTTTCTTAAAAAAACTGGAAACATAGAAATGAAAACACTTTGTAGTATAGTGCATCTGGTTGATATCTAATCAAATATTTCAAACATACGAAGTACAATCGGAAAAATTAATGTTCGTGGAACAAGAGCTTTGACCTTACTGGAATATTCAATTAAAATCCTAACTCGATTCCATTGGTACTCCAAACATGCAATATTGTGTGAATAGCAATATGTACAGGTCACGAAACGAAATCAGGTTTTAAGCTTGTTAAAATATCAAGTGTTTTATACATAGAAACAGTGTTAAATAGCAAGTTTTGCTGATTTTAATTAAAGGACATTTTCCTATTTGTAATATTAGCAGGGAAAATGAACAATAGATATAAAGACACGAAAGAATTCCTGACCTTTTTGCATTATCCAAATAGTTTTTGAGAGAAAAAATTACTGTTTCTTTTTTAGTTTTTAGATCGACCGTATCGCCAACTCTTAACAACTCTAGCGGCTGCAAACATAATCAAACATAATCAAAGCCAAATTAGGTTGTTATAGTTTTGGTCGTTAATTTCTGTTATAAATATAGAACCTGTGGTTTTGTCTTAAGCATTACTTTTTCCGTTTGACCCATGATCACATTTTAATTCCTAATGCTGACACGTGGACAAAACCTTAGGAAAAGAAAAAAACTCTTGTACTAATCCAATTACAGAAATGCGAGCTGAGCTTGTTGACTGAAAGTTATTAATTGATAAGTAGAATTGCAGCAAACAATTAGCAAGGCAGGAACCAAATGCAGGAAGTAGAGAACGTTTTGCAAGGCATTTAGCCAACCGGAAATTGGAACTATCTCGCTCATGGTTAAGACGTGCTCAAATAGACTTCTCTAAGTGTCCAGTTCAGAAACACTTCTGGCAATTAGATAAAACAATAAACAATAAGATGCAATCTTTGGAGTTTCATTGCATAGCCTCATTGGCCCAGGCCCTGGATCAATTTGTCATCAAAAGGTCATAGTTGGGGCGCCTTTATTAGGGTCATTTCTGAAATTCCAGCCCCTCTCCACATGGGGCCCATCAAAGTTTCCTGCATTTATTGCTAGTGCAAACAGATAGCCGCTTAATTTTACAACTCGCGGATCTTCTCCACTCGTTCCTCAAGGCGCAGCTTTGAAAAGATTCTGAAAATGCAACAGAGCGTTTTGCTTGAGACTCTGATTCTTGCTTTATGTCTTACAATGGCCGTTAGCTTAAGAATGTCTTCTCTGGCTCAAGGCAAAACGTTTGTCAATGCATCACATGTTAAGAAACTGAAGGACCCTAGAGTTCTAATACCAAAATTGAAACAAAATGAAACAAACGCTAACAGCGGAAATGCATCTACTTGTCCCGGATGTTCGGACGCATCCCCAGACGAGGACAAAATTCGCTTAGAAATAATCAAACAAAAGATTTTGTATCAGCTTCAAATGACAAAACCACCGACAAGACGCACAGAAGGCAAAAGACTGCCAACTCTCTTGAGACAAATGAATCTGGACGGTGCGAGTCAGCAGAGTACAGAACCAGTAGATGTTGACGACCAAAAAATTGCCAAAGCTTTACAGTATGTGGTGCTTGGAGAAAGAGGTAAAAAATGAATCATTTTGTTGTTGCCTTGTGTTATATTCTACTAAACTTTCTGTTTTCCTCGTTCTCTCCGTTACTGCACAAAGATGACTCTGTTTATCTGTAGTGCACTTACGATTCTGACCTTTTGAACAGCTCAAGAAAGTTTGTTTCAAAGTGTCACTAATTTTAGAATTTAATCAAAACGGTTATACAGTCTAGAAGATGTAAAAACAACCGTCTTGATCAAATGGTAACGGTAATCTGACATAAACTGCGAGGCCGGCTGCCGCAGTAACGCATGAACCACATGCAAATATCCCAGGGAAAATGTGATGATTTAAGATACATTTACATCGGGTCATTATGGCGCCATACGGAAAAACTGTGACCTACTTCACTTGTATTAATTTCAAAACAATCCCAGGCTATTGTAAAATTGAGCAAAATTAAAGCTTGGTTTGAATGAGTTTTTTTTCGGTCGCTCGAAAAGATGACTTCCTCAGGTGATACGTTCTCATAATTCATTCTAATTGGGTTTTTGTCAGTTGATCATTAGCTTTGACGTTTTATATCTTTGTTGATTGGTGATTTCTCGTTGAAAAAAACAAACAGTTGTTTGACTCCATTAGCGCAGGTTTAAAATGAGCCATAAAACTTTTAATCATAGATTAGAGTTGAACTCCCTCCACTCTTAAATAAAGCAAGTTGCTGGAAGCCGTATCATGCGACGAAAACTTTGCATTCTTTTAACAGAGGTTGCGAAAAAAAGATTTATGGTTTTATTAAGCCAATTAATGTTAAAGACTACATAGATTAATATCCATTCAACTGGCCTTACATCAAAATGACCAAAAATGGTTACTGTAAAACGATGGCTACTAATTTCGACATCAACAAATTTTGATGAAGTATAACTTGTTTTGCTTACTTAAATCTTTATAAAGATTAAAAACAGACCAGTTACGAGACCAAATAGCCTTTTATCGAATCGCAATTATGTCGTTGTAGAAAACAGCGCGTTGAAGCGCTTAAATTTTATTCATATTTTGTGATAACAGCTGTTGCAAAACACCTTTTGTTAACGTACAAGTTGTTCAACAAACCCCTTGCACAAATTAATAACTTTTTTGATTGTAAAAACTATAACAATTTGCAGGCAGCCATATCATTTTTAATTTTAGTTTACTTTTTAAAACAGTTGACACTGCAATGAAAATGTTTACATCGTGCAAAAACCTAACAATCTTTAATACTTCTTTTTTCACAGTGAAATCTATCGGAGGCAAAACTTTGCTGTTTCAGTTTTCCTTTAACAGAAAAATTTACACATCGAACATCAAGAGCGCCAAACTTTGGGTTCACAAACATCGACGACACACCTCGCCTAAACAAACTCGTAAGTTGGTTGTGAGAGATTCAAACGGTCCAACATTCCAGAAAACACAAAGCCAAAGAAGCTTTCAGCCCACAGATAAAGGCTGGATGGATTTAAAGCTAACTGCAATGGTTAACAAATGGGTTGAGGAAGACAGAATGAAGAGCAATGGAGGAAGAGCTGTGACGTACAAACACATAATTGAAATTGTCTGCAAAGACTGTAACACCTCTCGAATGGAATCGACAAAAAATATTATCAACTATTCAGCTGATAAACACAGACCCATGCTGATTATCGACCTGAAAAACCCGAACAGCAGACGAAGAAAAAGACACTCTCCAGAATGCGCGGCTGGAATGACAAGGTGCTGTTTAAAACGTCTCTACGTCGACTTCAAAATTTTCAATTGGCAACACTGGATTTTGATGCCTTCTGGTTTCTACGCAAACTACTGCACAGGTTCCTGTAAGGGTCATGTCCTTCCAAAATTCCACCACTCCAGCATTGTTCAATTAGTCATCTCTGACACATCTCACCAAAATATAACGCAGTGCTGCGCTCCGTCGCAACTGTCCGACCTCTCATTGCTTTACTATGATGACACGGGTGTGATCATCCTGAAACATCTTTCGAAACTGAAGGTCGAAGACTGTATGTGCTCATGATAACAAAAGCCAGTGCAAGGAGACTACTGGACTAGTGATGCCGCAGTTCAAAACTGTGGTAGTACAGACATTAGTAGAACTTTTAAGTACACGTGCTAATGATGCATAACACAAGACGCTTAGAATTACAGCGAGTCTTATTTGCTTTGTTGAAAGCAAAGCAAACGATAGATACAAAGACAACATATGTGAGTCTTTGCATGCTGAGTAACTTTCAAAAAGAAAAACCTTTTGATTAGTACGTTAAAATCGTTCCTAGAAATGCTAAAGTTATGAGCGATTAACGAATCAAGGCTTTTGTATTTGCAACTGAACTTTTTAAAATATGTCAGCAGTACAGAGATATTTGTTGTGTGACAAGTAGAGATATTTTATTTGTTACAGAGGCAGTCAAACCACACAAAATAGAAAGAACGAAATCAGTAAATCATAGAAAGGAATTAAAAATGCCTCTCTAATCAAACTTTCAGGTTACAAACTTAAAACATGAGATTTTAAAAAAAAGTGAGCCTAAATGCCAGTCGTGGATTTTTAAGGTAACATTTCACAGATATGACGAAACTTTTATTCTAGTTTTGTAAAATTGTCTTTAAAAGAAATTTCAACGCCAATTCAAATAGTTTCATGATCTACTTTTAATTTTATCAGGCCGTATTTTACGTATTCCTTTTACACAAAATATTTGCTAAGAGATTTCAAAGAATACCATTTATATTCTTCGGCGAAAAGTAAGTAAAATATTAAATTCAAAACCAATTCAAAAATTGCAAACCTTAAAAATCCTCGATTTCAAAAAAAAAGTTTTCTGTTAAGAAGGGAAGTAAAAAAAGAAGTTTTTTATTTGAAACATTATGACGCAGTGCCCATGGCATAAAATGCCGAGCAAAGATTGTTACTGTGATTTGAATGAGCGTTAATTTGGCACATCCGGTATTTGTGTCTTAAAATTTCCTTTATTGATTGTTATTATTTTCGATCGGTAATCACGCCTGGTGGTTACCAAAAGAGATTTTGGAAATTCAAAGTAATACAGTTATTCCAGTGATATGTAGAAGGGCACAAAGACAAACAAACCAATTCAGCGCCAACCGAGAGCGAAAACAAATTGTGAACAAAAGTTTGTCAGTGCAAGATGAAATGCAGTGATATCTTTTGAGTAAAATTAAAAGAAATGTATTTTTAGTGTTGATAAAAAACGGATGTACTTGTAGGTGACAACTTAGGCTGTCATTGCCAGTAAAGCGCACAAACAATTTTATTCACCGTGTTCTTTAACTGTGTTGTTATGTGCAAATCTAGAATGGAAAACGATAATCTGTCCCTGGTAGAATTAAAATGTGGTTTTTAAACAATAAATACGACTTTTTTAAAGCGTGTCTAACTTTTGGTGTGTTTTTTTTGACATGTTGCATGCAACAATCTGAGGATTGTGAAACAGATCAGTTGACGTTTGCTGAAAGCCGTTATCTGACATCCAAAGCCGGTTTATGACAAAACAAATACAGCAAGGTTAAATATGTTTTCATGTACAAGATTTATCTTGGTTAATTACAGCAGATTACAGTTTAAGAAGTCAGACTAACAGTTTTCCAACATCTATGATAAAAATTATAATACATATTGGTTAAGTTATTGACACCAATTTGAATTTTTAATTGTTGGGAGGGGAAGTTTCACTCAAGACAACATCTGCGATCAACACGATGAAACAGACGCTTGTATCTGTTTTTTGTAAAACTATCGAGAGCTTGCCAAACACGATGAGTAGTCATTTTAATAGGCGCGTGGCACATAATTGTTATTGTTTTAAAACGTTAGAAAAACATGAAACAAAAGCACTGTAGGTGTAAAACGTTTGTATTAGCTTTGAGATAAAATTGTATTTTAGTGTGATATTGTTGACAGACAAGAACATTTCACTTATCGTTCTTGGTAGAGAAACTGACAGTTTCCACTACAGTTATTTTAAAAAACAATTTGCTCACTTTCCCTTCTAAGTTCAAAAACGAAGATAATTCTTCGGAGCGAAGTTGCAGTAAAGTTTTCTATAATACACGGCCGAATCTGTTAACAATATTCCGATAGCTTAG
>ERZ1740055.149-NODE-149-length-14231-cov-8.400607_pt1 | contig 14231 bp, 7 predicted proteins | sample MGYA00581747_ERZ1740055 | MGnify/ENA primary metagenome ERZ1740055 (study PRJEB43018, sample SAMN04849739) | marine metagenome | isolation source: floating plastic debris | place: Pacific Ocean | collected 2008-08-28 | study: EMG produced TPA metagenomics assembly...
GAGTTGCAATTTGTGTATCTTTGGAAGACCGTAAAATGCCGCTGGGGTCGGATCGCCCGGTTTTAGTCTGAAGTATTATACAAATCAGTTTATATGTTTATAAATAATTTTAAAATGTCTTCCACTGATCGCCCGAGTTATATATTCACATTTTATATTATGTGGTTTTCTTTAAAACAAATTACTACAGCTCTCTCACACTTGTTAATGGATAGTATTTCAAAACTTCACATTGTACCTGTGTTTCTCACTCTTTAGTTTTCTCAAGAGGACATCTAAAGTTTGTAACTTTCCTGTTGATAAAAAATCATTCAACTGTCAACCAGTGTGTACAAAGCGCAATGAAAATGGTTTGGTTAGATGTCATCATGTGGATAAGGAACAAGACCAATATTCTTTTCATATCAATTTCAAAAAAATTCGAAACTGAAAGTGTTTATCAGTGTGAAAATTTTGTCAGCTCAGAACTTCATACTATTATCATTACTGTTCAAAAACACGGACCATGAAGTTAGTTCATCATCTGCTGACACGGGAAAGCACCACTTGCAGCCAAGTGAGAAGAAAGGATAGCAACTCTTACTTCAAAGCACATAAGGAAACTAAAAAGGCATTTCAAAACAATAGCAACATTATCTAGATGCAATATATATACAATTACTAAATTTCTATCTTAGATCTATTTCACTGACACATATTTTATATAGTTAGCCAAGTAAGAACGTTGCCAGTTCACCATGTAGGGTTTGATTCAATTCTTAGCCAGACTGACTCTCAAATTCATAAAATATTTGAGAAGGTACAGCCTCTGCTCTATTATCTACAAATAGCTAGCCCTTCACATCTTCTTGATTATGGAGAATTAAACAATACCTCTTGCCCTTTGACAATATATCGGGGGACTTACTGAAAATCAATGTAGTTGCACACTAACTAAAATAAGCAGGATAGTTATCCTACTCTCAGTGCTGCGGCCTGTCTGTTTCAATAGCAGCATTCGTAACGTATAACAAAACATTTTATGTGAACCGCAGTTGCAAACTATCTAGTGTTCTAGCTAGGCCAAAACAACAGAACAAAGAGCCCTGTCGTTTTTCCCAGCACCCTATCATTTTCAATCAGTATCTTGTAATATTCACAGCCTCAGCCTCGAAAACTGCCAAAGAATGTTGATGTTTTACTTCGATAATTTGCCAAGTTAAGTTTTCCAATGATCATTTGAATCAATGTAATTCTTTGCCAAAAGAACTAGTCAGCGGTTTCAACACTTGCCATAATAATTCTTGCATGTAACTATCCAATCACAGTGGAGATAAAGCTTATCAATATTCATAAAAATCGTGAATATAAATTATATAGAAATTATAGCGTTCTGTCGGTTTTTTTTTGTCTAGCTACTGTAGGGCACTGCAATGTAAGATTATCAACTATAGAGGCCTGTACCCCAATATTATTATCGTTATAAGCTAATGGTCAAAAACAAATTGTTACAAACTTAAGTTACCACACCTCTCATTATTTACTATAAACTACAGAACGTACCACAGTCATACTGAACAAGCCTGAGCTCAGGAAATTGGGTTTTGGTTCTACTCATGATAGGGTGAAGACAGTTAGTCTTGCTGATCAATTCTCTGTGAAGCGTTTGCTCCAGGTTCCTCTCTCTTGCCATCAGGCTGGGTGCCCTGTGAGATGCATGCAACTGAATGCGAGGGGCTTCTGCTTTTGGCACCACAAACACAAACCTATATAAACGAAGGCATTAACAGTTTAGTCACAAATGATAAAGTTTGTTTAAATCTTTATCTTGTATTAACAATATAGAAAAATATATTAATTAACAAATTAAGAAGCCAAAGTCGTGTATTATACTGTGATAAAACACGACGGGCATTTCAAAACACGAGGGAAATGTAGAAAACACGAGCAGCGGGCGAGTGTTCTCAAATGCCCCGAGTGTTTTATTACAGTCTAATACACAACTTAGGCTTCTTCATATGCCATTTAATATAGATTCTGCATGCTGCGAGTAGTGAAAAAAAAATAAAACAAATTTTTCTGTTTTATACTGATAAAACAGACTTCTGACCAATCAGCACGCGTAGTGTCCTATCTATATTATGAAACTTGATAAAACATCTTGCTCAATTACTCGAGCTATTTAACTATAACTAACATGTTTTTTACTGCCTATAAATATTATTACTGACAAATATCTTAATCATTGTACACCTTAGAGAAGGTATGACTGACACTAAAAAATGACGAGAACAGGTCTTTCAACTGTGTCTTCATAGCTCAGTTGGTATCACAAAGGTAACAGGTTCACATCCCGATGAAAATCAAAAGTTCTTTTTATCAAGTATTTGTTTCTCATGAAGTTGTTAAAGATGAGCTTTCTTTCAAAGTTTAAACGGTTAATGTGCAGGCTGCTTTAAATCAACTATTATCCTTTTAATACTGCTTTCACTAACAACCACATCAATAAAAGTGTGTCAGTTGTGAAAGTCTTACATTTGCAACACTTAAAAACAAATTCTACACGTAAATAAAAGAGCAAAAATTACATAATTTACTTTTTTCCTAATATATTTGGAAGCCTCTGAAAGCATTTTATTAACAACGTACTGTATTGTAGAAGTGTAAAAATTAATTTTTCCGAAGCTGGTTGTCCATAATACTCTGTAACCTTACAACAAATTTTTGTTTCAAAATGTTCAAAAAACTTTTGAATGTAAAAGAAAATTATAATTTGTTTTAAGGTTGATTCTTTAAAACAAAAACATTGGAATTGCAGTCATCTCAACCAGTACAGTCCTAATTAGTATATGCCTTGACACAAAGAAATCTTACCGGCTGATTATCTCTCCCAGCTGATCCAGTCTTTCCAGGGGAAACTTGACAAGCTCTCTTAGCAAATCACATGTTAGGTTACGTGTGTGCTGATTTGTGTTCCTGAAGCTCGAGTGGTTCACAACTGACACTGCAGCAAACAAATCTAGTCCATACACTGGTTGAGCTTGGCAGCGACTGTTGTTTACAGCAGCAAGTCGAGCCAATTTGTCTTTCGTTTGCTGGCATTGCTTCTGGACAATCTTTGGCTTAGGCAAGAGAAAAATGATGCTATTGTGAACTACAAATCAATATAGAGGTCAACAATTTGTAATTTTGTATCTTATTATCAGCTCAGAACTTCAATTTGCAATCAAATGCATTCATAAACACGGACCATGAAGTTGATTCATCACCTGCTGATAACCAATTATGACCTCTTTAAAACTGATAGAGGTCTAACAATTAAAGAACTCTAAAACTTAGAAAATGGAAACTCAAGAAATAAAAGAGTGAAAGTGGCGTTTGATTGAAGTCATAAACCCTTAAACGGTCAAGGAGGAGGGGGGTTTGGCGACCCCCCTCGATTTTCTCAAGATCTTATGAAGGGGTTTTAGGATTTTTCCTATCCCTTTTTTGTAACTGTTACTTAATAATTAACAGAGTTTTTGAAGTGATTTCTAACTTGTCCACCCATTTTAACGATTCAAAAAAAAAGTCAAAACATTGCTAAATTAATTACATATTATGATTCTAGTTGATAGTTCTGCAAGGTTAACCTACGTAATTTTAGCGAATTGCATCATTGGCTATTGTAACCACCGCAGCAGCCTAATTAGCACGTAACCAATATTAATTGATACGGTATAAGCTTTTTAACTACCATGCCAAGCTTGAGGCCAAAGAGACAAAGCATATTGCAAATCATAGGGATAAGGTGTCAACGAACCTCTCCCCCCAAACCATATACGTTTGACCAAAAAGCTTGACCGTTCAAGCGTTAAACGACATCAACATTATTGACAAACTTTTCACAAAAGGGAAAAAATTATGTACTATTTTCAGTTTCAGGAAAATTTCTTTAGACAGCCTACTTGTCAATCGATACTATTAACTATTTACAGTGTGTTAGTCCTAAAGTATGACAAGTTAACTTACCAAATAAAATGGTGATTTTTTATCAATGGACTTCCCAGCATTTTCATCCAGGGCTATTTTTTTGGTAGGGGAAACTGCAAATGGCTTGGGACTTGAATCCTTTTTAATTCCTGTAACACTGTTCAAGTGATCAACTCGTGGTGCACCATCCTGCACAGTTTGACTCCGGTCAAACTGCATTTCATGTGTACTCCCAGGGATAGCTGATAAATGCCTAAAGCTCAAACTAACATGGGAAGCAGTATATGGAGGAGGGGGTGGTAAGTTCATTGACAATTCAGATGGTGTGTAGCTCGCGTGGCTCCCACTAAAATCAAACCCTGTACTATTTTGTCTAGTTAAATAATTATGACTATGAAGATCTGTCCTTGCAGAGTGTAATCTACTTGGTGTTGATAGCAGTGAACCATTGTATGAGTGAGTTCCAAACCCAGATGTCTGATTAGAAATCCAGTTTGACTGAGAGTATGGTGCAGTTGCCATGTAGGGATAACCCCTCTGGTCCTGATTTTGAGGATAAGGAGGCGGATGTCCATAAGATGGATACTGTAGCTGAGAATGAATGCTATTGTAAGCTTTAGTCTTGGTCGTTACTTGACTAATCTGGCTTGTTGAACTGCTGGGTAATTGTAAAGGTCGATGCCTGGTAGGTGGAACAAATGTCTTTGCCGGTTCTGGATGAGAATCAATTTCCAAAATCAACCGCCTTGGTGTTTGTAAATACTTACTGCGAATTGAAGCATAGCAGGTTACTTCTCTTTCAATGTCAGCGAGTGAAAGGTTCAAAAAACCCATATTTACACAGGTGAATGGATTGTAGTCAAGAGCTGACAACACAACAGAGGCAGTGTAGTATACAATGCCATCCATCTGAAATGCTGACACAGTGGGTCTGGTCTCAAAAAGATCTGGATGATTACAGACCTGAAATAGGAAAACGATCCAACCTTAAGATTCTGACAGTCTAATGTCATTAAACCATTTTATCAATATCATCAATGAACTCAACACTGTTACTTCTGTGTTCAAGTTCTGGATTGCATTTGAACCTCCATTTCCCAAATTTATAAAGGTGATTTTGGCAAATGAAAAGTAAAAAGCATGGTTTCACTGATATTTCAATATCAACAGCCAAAATGAAATTTAAAACTTGAACCCTACTCCTTGATATTTTCAAGTATATAAAATTAAGGCGACAGTATTTGATATAAAATTTTGTAAGATTATTTGAAAATTTTGTTTTCATTATAGCTTTCAACAAATTTGATGTGATTAATTACCTACATGCACATAATTTCCTTTAGGCATGTTTTAGTATTCCCTGAGAAACTGGACAAAGTAGCTTTAATGAGGACAATAAATATGTATTAAAAAGTATTCATCTGGGAAAAAGTCATGTTTCTACTGCAATGTGACACTAGGCTTTTTGGAGCATGAGGTCATGAGGTACACATTCAGCCCCACTGGAATGCAAAAGAATGTAAAAGAATAATTTGAAATAAAAGAAAACTTTTAATAAATCGTGGATACATTATGTTTGAATGAATTTCGAAGACAATTTTCTTTACTAGAATGAACATTTTAATAAGCATAAATTGGCAGCCAATGAAACCACCCAAGGAACTAGTGTTCTGATTGTTCTGGTTGGATCAGGTGTGCTAGCAATGTTTTTATCGCTTTATTTAACTCAATGTTAATGTTTGATTCATATGTTTGGTGTGAGAGCCATTATAAGTTTGCTTTTCTGCTTCACTCGTAAGATTCACTTTTCAAAGGCTCACTACTTATAACATACTCCATGTGAGCTTCTATGAGTAACAGAACGTTTTCACATTTAATGTCTTCACTTATATTTACACCTTTAGTTCAACTTAGTTATATGTTAGATGACTGTGTAGAACATCAATAAGAAAAATCTCGATAAAATTCTATTTCATAGTTCCAACTTTACTTTGTAAATATGTTAGAGTTGTTCTACTATTGTTTCAGAAAATCAAAATCAATTGGTCTGTTATTGTCATATTGATTTGTTTACATTAAAGTGAGTGAACAAAATTGCATATTTTCTTGTTTCACGTATCCACAACCAACAAAGAATAACATTCTTATGAAATTAACAGATTTTTACTCGATTGTGTCACATTCTTTTGCATTTCCAGTTTGGTGGATCATGTACAGCCTTACAAAAGGGTCAATAAGCCATAATTAGAATGGAAGCTTGTTGCTCTTGACAGGATCCACTGAACAGTTGCACAGCTTTCCAATGGGTTTTAAAAAGCTATTTTTCTAGGCAGCTTCCCAAAATTTGTATTGAAGAGTGACTCAATACAATAATGAACTGGTACTTGGCCAAGCATGTAATACAGATGAACTTGCAACTAGTTAATTGTAACAAATAAATTATTACCAGATTTTGTTCTTTGAATATCAAAAGATAACATAGTTAAAATTGGACTAAGCACAAACTGTTTGTTTCGGTACACTTGACCATTATCAGGTTTCTATGATGATGGACAAGTCGAATGAGAAAGATCGTTTTATAATAAGCAGTTCTTAGTTACAGTAGCCCACTCTTAACTACATTTTACAATAGAGAATTCAGTTTCAAAATATAACTTATGGTACACTACTGTATATTCAATTAGAATGCAAGCCACAGCAAAATGGTTTGTTTTGATGATCAAGAACTGAAATACAATTACAAATCGGAAACAAGAAAAGGTATCTCAAAATTGTTAGACTAAATCAGCAGCAGTATTTATGTCTATAAATTAAACTAATCATACAACCATGATCTTATTTCTTTGTACAAGTATCTAAAAGAAACTTAATCACTTCTGATCGAACTAAACATTTTAAACCTTTTTTCTCAGTTTTTGTTTTTCTCCATTTTTTTGAGTTATTGAATATCACCAGTTTTAAAATCTGAAAATCTTTCTGCCATGCAGCTAACTGTGATGCATTACAGTGCTGCACTGGTTACTACTGTATGGTTACTGAATTTTTCATATGTAGGTGTTTCAGCCTAAACTGAAATAACACTGTTGCTAGCCAATCAAATTGCAGAAAGTTTTCAGGTAGTAGAATAAATTATGGAGTACCTTCCTCAGCTGCATCAAAATATTTATGACGCTCAAGAAATGTCCACTTTCAAGGGTTTCTTTTGTTCTGTAAGTTAAAAGCTAATTTCAGCACACTGTTACCTCTACCCTAATATCATCAAATAAACACATGGAGAACATTATTTTTTACAAATACTTCAGTGTAAACAGTTACTTGGAGCGCGTAGTAGGTGTAAGCACATACAATAACTAAATAATATTTCTAATTAAAAATTCAAACTTTAATCATAAAAACAATACTAATTATGATTCAAGCAACAAACCAAAACTTGTCGTGTTTCTTAATTACTTTTGGTTTAAAGTGTTACCCCAGACAGGATCCACTGAAAAGTCAACTGCTTCTCAATGGGTTTTAAAGGGTAGTTTCTCTAGGCTACACGCCATAACTTGCACTGAATAAACATGTCAATACAGTTTTGGTAGGTAGCCACTAACTGGTTAAGTACAAAACAACCTGGTGACAAAAATAATTCAAGTAATATATCAAAAATGTGTGCAGTTATTTCATCACCCGTTCTGAACACTGAAAAAATTAATGACGTCCTGACGAGAAAAGACCCAACGACATTATTTTGTGCGGTGTTTGTAATGGTTAATGAAACACGAAGCACAAGTTTTTGATGACTTCTGAACTAAAACAATAGGAAATTATGCCTTGTTCCATGATTATTGTGGTGACTTTGGTATAAGAGCTGAAAACCTTATGTGAAGAAACAGATAAATCATGTTGAAACCATAATAGTTTACTGCAGATAACACAAACTGTACATCAGAAAATGATACAAAATTTCTATGCAAAAAAAGTGGGAAGCTATCATCTTTTGGTTTTTGGGTTTTTAGTTTGCTGGCTCACAGAAAGATTTAACATTTTCAAGAATTCCTTCATTAATTCAAGCACTTTCAAAGCCTTGAATTTAAAATTTTAATTGCACTCCACACGATCACAGCTTTGTTAATATGTTTGGCTTTTTGTGGAATTAAGTAGCTCTTGCTGAAAATGTTCTGTTTCATTTAATGTATTATTTGAATGCAATACAAATGCTTTAGAGCAGTTGAAACAGGATTTCACTGTATAATGTGCTAAAAGTTTTGCCTATATGCACAATTGTTTTGAAATCATCATCATCATCATCATCATCGTTTATCGTCCCTAGTTTCCAACTCCTGGGGTCGGACATGATATGAGTTGCCTCAACTGTTTTCTATCCTCTGTCAAATCTTCTGTGATGTTAAGCTTCCTCAAGTCTTCTTCCACTACCTTACTCCAGGTCTTCTTTGGTTTACCTATTGGCTTTCTACCTTCCACTTCCAGCTCCATTGCCCTCCTAAGTGTGCTATTTCTCATCCCTAAGTTTCATATGCCAAACCATCTCAACCTCATTTTCCTTAATCTGTGTTCAAGGTTTTCACCCCACATCTTCTTCTGACCTCTTCATTAGTTAACTCTGTTCTGTAATCTTACTCTTGACATGTATCTCAACATTCTATGATCACAACTAGCTAGCAGTCCTTCCAATCTTTCTGTTAGTGCCCAAGTTTCCACAGCATACAGCAATGCAGGTCTCACATATGCACAGTGAGCCTTTGCTCTTTTCTCTAGTGGAATCCTATGGTTGACTAACAAGCTCACCAATTCCCTCCATTTACTCCAAGCACAAGATATCCTATCCCTTACTGCCAATTCTACCCCTCCTCCACATGATATCACATCACTGAGATAACAAAAGCTGTACACTATTTCCAGACTATCTTCTCCCACCTCCCATCTCAGTGGCACTACCACAACTACCCTCACACACGTTGGACAGCTAAAGCTAGCTCCTGCTCTTCTCAGATTTCTGAGCCCCAAACATCTCTGGTGGCACCATCTTCACAATATTGACACCATATTCAGTTTGCTCCAACTCCTTCGCTGCAAACCCCACACGAGTACCTTCCCCTTTGTGGCCTAACAGCAGGTTCTCTACCCATCACCATCAAATTTACCAAATAATTACATACGACATCTCGGTATCTGGACCTTTTGATTTTCAAAAGCATTAAAGTACATTGAGTATCTTTCAAATATAATTTGGTCAAGCATAGCACTATCCGAATACCCCAGTGAACACGCTGTAACTATGCAAAGAAAATTCAGAAAAATGCGAAGAAGATTGATGTCTTCCTCTAGAAACCCCACTAAACCATTCATGGACTTGTGTTCAATACCTAAGCTATAATTAGAATTGCCTTTGACATGATAATTATAAATCTTTCAAAAAAGGAATATACATGTATACTTTCTTTTATAGAAATAGGAAATTAACTAATTTATTCCTTTGAAAAAGAGATCATATGAGCTACATGCATGCACAATTTTGCCAAAACAACACTAAAAACTACTTATTGAAACTTTTCAAAAATCAAAGTAAAGGCAAAACAATTCTATGTACATGGTAAACCATGAATACAGTTGCTACTCGTTAAAGCTTCCAGCAATTAATTTCCGTAGATGCTAATAATGAATCATACATACTTTGCTCTTGACATGTAGTCATCATACAAGTATCGCTGCCGCTTAGACAACCGACATCTGACAACATGCTCATATTTTTTAGGCATTTGCTTCTCCACCTCCAGCTTTAACCTTCGCAACAGAAATGGTCTGAGAACCTGTAAATATAATTTGGAATATTGTTTTTTCAAGAGGAATACTTTTTCACTTTTATACTAATCACTAAAGAAAATCAGTACTACAAGAGTACAATGATCCAAAATGTGAAATACTTCTAAGAGAAACTGTAAGCTTGAAAAACAAGTACATATTCACTTCTGTTCTTCCCTTTTTCAATATAAAATTGTTCAAAAACAAAGCCAACACTTTCAACAAACCTTGTGTAAACGCTTTATGATACTCTCATTGTACTCCTGACTGCCTTCAATCATGCCAGTTAGGGGATTGGAAAACCACTGTTGGAAATCCTTGTGTGACTGGAACAAGTGTGGCATTAGGAAATGCATCAAAGACCACAACTCCATCAGACTATTCTGGAGGGGTGTCCCCGTCAATAGCAATCGACGCTGGCTGTTAAAGTTCAAAAGATACTGCCATCGCTGGGACTTGAAGTTTTTAATATTTTGAGCCTGAAATTATTGATTATAAAAATTAGATCTCTCAGTTTTGAACTTTTTGTAAATATTATAATTATAGTATCTACATTTTTGTTCACTTACCTCATCAAGGACAAAATATTTCCATTTCTTTCTTCTAAATGCCTGGTGATCCTGTACCACAAGTTTGTATGATGTTATGCACACATGAAATGCATTTGGTTTTGTCCACCCCTAGAAATTCAGATATAATTAAGGTGCATTTATTTTCATGAAGAGACAAAACTTTGAGTGAAGAAACTTAAAAAAAAACTATTATATAGATACTGATAAAATACTAAAATATTTCCTTTTACTAAAACATCATATCTTCATTATATGCAATGAAGATACTATTTTTATCTGTTGGTGTCGTTATGGTTACTAACATGATTAGCCAATCAAATATAAGCAATTTTTTAAATAATATGAAAATGAATTTCATTACTTTTTCATTACTAAGCTTAACTAACCTGCCTTTTGGCCTTTCTTTCTTTTTGGTTGCCAAAATATGTTAGTACTTTAAAACCAGGACACCACTTCTTAAACTCCATTTCCCAGTTCAACATCACACTGGTTGGCACAACGATCAGATGTGGTCCCCAAATCCCCTTCTCACATGCAAGATGTGCAATTAATGAAATGGTCTGGATAGTTTTTCCCAGTCCCATTTCATCAGCAAGAATACCATTTAAGCGTTTTTCATGCATTGTGACCAGCCAATCCAAACCTATCATTTGATACTCTCGCAATGTTCCTCGTAGCAAAAAGGGAACCTTGGTTTGTATCTAGAATGTTAATGAAACAAGAATTGAGGTAAGAACCAGGAAATCACAAACTACATCTTCTTCAAACACCTCTTTTAAGTTTAAGGTCAAAATAATTTGTATTCCAATTAAGCAGAGTGATTTGAAAGCCTTAGAGTTTAAAAATATTGATATCATACTAAAGAAATTCTTAGTTTGCAGGGGTTTCATTAAGGTTTGGAGCATGAGGGAATTTGGATTTGGCACCTGGGCAAAGTTTATGCAAAGCCTTAAAAATATTAAGAATTTATAGTTGCAGAGATACTAAAAACAGCCAGGCAAAACCGTCTTCACAGCCAGTCAATTTGCACAGTGTCCAGCCCTTAATGAAACCCCTGAGTTTGGATAATTTTTTTTATTTCGAGTAAATAGAAGTGTTGGCAGGAAAAATATTTTCTTTGAACTCACTGACTACTGAAACTGCCGGGATGAAATGTTTTGTTTTTCCTGAAACAGCCTAACCGAACCAACTAGCATTAAACTTTTGCCTCTCATAACGTTGCAATTTTGCATTATTAACATAAAATCACAACAAATCACAAAATTTGTGAAAACCTTCGATTAATGAAACCATTTAAATAACCTCTCACTGTTTGAGCAATATTGCAGCATCAACTGTGCTTTCGTCTCAAAACCTAAAGACAAATATGCAGAAATATATGAAGTTTTTTCACACGGGAAAAACTACAAAATTCAATTGCCAATTGCTCAATGTTGAGCTCAAGGTTAAGCACATTGAAGAACATACAAAATCTCACTTTCATTATCCCCATCATTTTAACCTATTAATTTTATGCTCAGGTGGTGTGTTTTGATTTGTTATCTATTGTTCTGAAATAAGAAAAAACACCTTGCCATTTTTCTTCACTTAGGGCGATGACTGAACAGTTTAACCTTAACTTGATTAAATCATGTGTTGGACCTTCTCTCACCAATGCATGTAATATTCCACAGGTATTTTCTTACCTGAGTTGTTTCTAAGGTGAAACCCTTTGGTTGCAAACTTTCAGCAGTTGCTGCTGCATTTGTCAGTTCTTGATCAGGGGTTGAATCTGTATCCTACAGAACAAAACAGTTTTGAAATTTACTGTCTGAAATACAAAGGCATACCACTTTGAACCATGTGTGCATGTTAATGAACAAATAGATAAAAAAAAAAGTTTTATTTCTTAAGTTATTGCCACAGTTTTTTAATGAATGTTTAAACTCTAAATTTCTATTTTCAAAACTGCAAAGTTCAAAGTAGAAACAATGAAATAAAGCTTTGATTAGCTAAAGTTCTGTCTTGTAAAACTGAGTAGAATCTAATAAAGTTTGTATCAAAACAAGTCCATAAATTTTTGTGTGCAATTTTTATTTCTAAATAGAATAAAACAGCATTGCTTTGTTTCCAGACAGATAAAAGAAAATACACTGAGGTAGTATAACACTCAAAAAGTAGAGCAAAAACTCATTTTTGCCATGTTTTCCCTCAACACTTTTCCTGTGCTCTCCTATGTCATAGCCAGGATATTCAAAATGTAGAAGAGAAGGCTAAAATAATGGAGGCAGCTGGGGTGATAAGGCGTGTCTAAGGTGAGCTGTAATTAGGGGAGTCCAGGGGCTTGGTCCCCCAGGAAATATTGAAAAACAGATTCTCAAAAACCCCTGTGATTTGAGCAAATAAAACCCCTTTTTTTCACCCTTGGGTGGGTGAGGTAGGTGCAGTTGGTAAGATCTCTGCCTTCTGACCACAAGGTCTCCAATTCGATTCCCAGCTTTGCCCAGATTGGAATATTTGTGCAACCTTCTTTTCTGCCTAAACCAACTCCGCTTTCCATCCTTCCAGGGTAGGTAAATGAGTACCAGCGTCTGCTGGGAGCTAACCTGCGATGTATAAGTGTCCCATCCAGGGGGTGTCAAACATTCCCATCCACTTAACACAACAGAAACCAGAGATAAGTGCAAGCTCCATGGACCACTAGGCTCATAAAGGATTTTGCTTTCACCCTTGGAAAATGACTATGTGATTGGGACAATCACGATAGAAAACTTTATTGAGAATCTTATACAGCTAGTAGCTAAACTGGTTCTATAGATAAAATTATACTAATAGTTGTTACATAACATGATTTGATTGTTTGTAAAAGTCTGTAGGCTTAACAACTCTGCTCCCAATTTCTCTTAAATTTTTGCCTCAGTTTTCACAAGGCTATGAAGGCAAAGAGAACATGTTTTCTTTTGTGTGTTTTCAGCCAAATGTCAAACTACAGTCACTTCATTTTCATCAAAACTAGAATGCTAATGGATCAGAAATAGTCAACTGTGTTGTCTTATTGTCTTTGCATTAAATGTCACGTATTGAAGAAAACAAAATAAACTCATTTTAACCTTGTTTGGTTTTTATTGCTAAATTTTTTAAAGGGAAAAAAAGATACTAGAGACCTTTAGATCCGAGGACCAGGACGAGGACAAGATTTAACTGCACGCGCGCTTTTTCCAGCAAACTCGTCCTCCAGAGGACGACTTTTGCATGAAATCTCGTCCTCTCCACAACGAGTTTGCTGAAAAAAGTGCACGCGCGCTTGAAATCTTGTCCTCGTCCTCAGATCTAAAGGTCTCTACTTTGTGCTTAGAGGCAACCTGAGAGCATTAACAGAGGAGGTTTATTCAACCGCTAGCTGCCCCGTTTTGAGTAGCATGCATAGCATCTTCAGTTATTGTCTAAACCACTTGCAATGCTTTATTATTCCTTAAAACAAATCTTTCCAAAATTAGGATGAACAAAGGGAGACTTGCACTTTTAAAAGTATGTTTAACAAATGATCAAAATTTAGAGAAAATATTGCTTTTTAGCTTTGAAGTCAGGCCAATAATTTTTATCAGCTTTGACATGTACGATGACTATAAATGGATAGTAGTAGTAGTCTCAAGTTTAACTTAAACAGAGGCTGATAATTATGATAATAATTCAGTTACCAAGTTTGACATTTTCAAACCTTTTTACCCCCAGATTGATCTCCACCTTTAACCAAGAATTCAGTCATTTCATCTTCTTCATCCTCTTCCTCATCAAACTCTACATTAATTACAAACAAAATTCACATTTAATGTGGTATAATTGGGTGCAGGCTGATTTATTATGAGTATATTTAGTTTAGATGATTGAAAATGTGATATTAGTTATTCAAATCAGGTATCTTAA
>ERZ1740055.150-NODE-150-length-14191-cov-6.607244_pt1 | contig 14191 bp, 5 predicted proteins | sample MGYA00581747_ERZ1740055 | MGnify/ENA primary metagenome ERZ1740055 (study PRJEB43018, sample SAMN04849739) | marine metagenome | isolation source: floating plastic debris | place: Pacific Ocean | collected 2008-08-28 | study: EMG produced TPA metagenomics assembly...
GACAGAGGGAGGGGGTAAAGGGCGCACCGTCGGCTTCCATTGATAACAGTTCTAAGAACTGACGGAACTACCGACGTTAAATAAAGAAACCTTTACCTTTTTTGTTTTAGTAGTAAGTGATCCACATTCAGACCCTCTACATAATCTTAACGTTTCTTTGGGTTATATAAACAAAACTCCCGTACATATACATAGAGGGAATGAGCGAAGAAGTGAAAGACTGGTGTATCAGTATAATCAACTACGTATGACTTGAAATTTTACTTTATCAGTGTAAAAGGAACTATTTTATATACGGTTAATTTTTCAAGGTGTGTGGAGTGGAATCGGGATATTTTGTGGTTTTGATTTCCTTTCCTGCTCTCAGGGGTTGATGTACCTCTAGTTAGGAAGACATTTTTCCATACCCTATATTTTTGAAATTACTTAATCGAGAACATAGAGCTTTTGTCATCTTTTCGGGCTTTTTTCAAACACAAATGTTTATAGCACGTGAAAATATCTTAAGTTCATTCACATATATATAAGTATCGCCAAGGGAACGCGGAAAATACCGGCGTTAATTGAATCTTACGTTGTTACTAGTACTCCAGTGTTGAGGAGCTATTGTCTTACTGAAGAAAATGAAAAAACGTACACCTGTTAAAATGTTCAAAATTGTTTAGCTTTCAGTTTATAGTCTACGCCGAACTACAGTTTTTAACAAACAGGTCAGTAGCGGAAATGTCTTTGTTTATACGCTTAGCTTTTACATTTTTCGATATAATTGAGGAAGATTTCTTAAAAAAAACAGTTAAAGCATAAGGAAATTCTACTAGTACTACAATACTACTACTACAACTGCTGCTGCTGCTACTACTACTACTACTACTACTTCTACTACTACTACTACTACTACTACTACTACTACTACTATTACTATTACTACACTTACTACTACTACTACTACTTTTCAGTCAATTTTTTATACGAGTGTGAAGTCAAGCCACATGTGGAAACGCCTAGATTTTTTTAAACTGTTAGTGTTAAGGAAGGAAGCAAAAAAAATTTCGTGAAAAATTAATCTCAAAACTTATACAGGAAGTCATCTTACACAAAGTCCCCGGGGGAACATGACCCCAGGGCTACCATAGACAACTTCAGTTCCTATGTGAAAAGTTAATGAAATCCTTTTTAAGCGGAACAGAATTGCCTAAAACCATGCCATTGAACGTTTTTTTCAGAAAACCAAGTCAGTCTCGTTGTGATAAACTTTTTAAACGCTTATGCACTAAAATAAGTCCGCCGTATTCCGAGATGAAAGAAGTCAGTTAAAGTCGGTGAATATTGGTTATTCCAATAAAGTTCTCTGGTGTGAACCGGCAAAAAGGATTATAGTACAAAACGTCCAGTTCTAAAATTCTTTTCACAACGCGGTGTACAACGACTAGTTATCAATTTATAAAATTGTAAATGCAAAAGTGTTCGTATATAATGATCAAATTGTCTTGAACGCGGTAAGAACAGACTAGCTAACAGAGCTTGTAAAGATTTCTCAAAACAGATCGTGGTCAGTTGAAAGGATTTAATCAGGAGGCAAGACTCATTGAAAAATATACACACAATATTGGAGTCTGACAGAGGAACTTAATACTGTTTTGGATTTTCCATTTCGGTTACATAAATATTGGATACGCCTGTACAACTTTCAGTTAAATTTACAAGAAAAATGATTTATAACTGAAGGTCAGTCAAAACCGAAGGCAAAAAAACTAGCAAAATCAGTTCTAACGAACAATTACACCCTTTTTTACATATAACAGAGTATATCAGGAAATTAAAGTCCTTTATGCAGATATAAGTGGTTTTTTTATCATACGGTCCACATCATTTTAGACTAACAAGGTTTGTTTATTGTTGTTAACCAAACTTAGCCGCTTAAATACTATGATTATATGACTTCTTTTAAAGAGTATTTATATAAGTATAGTTGGTTGTTGACAAGACAAATTATTCGAAATATAATTTTTCTAAGTTTCAATATATTTCTTCAACAGAAAAAATGTCACTACATTCAAATTTCTGCTCAACTTTATTTTGAAATAATAGTTATTTAGTGGTCTTCAAAATTTTGGCCGTTACGAGTTGACTTAGCCTGTTCATACGTCGCACAATCGTCGAATTTAATGTAGACGAATTTACATCGAAGCTGTCCATGCAATAATTCGACGATCCTGCGACGTATAAAATGAATTAAATTTGTCCAAGACGTTTTATCCGTCTTTCAAATTAAACTCGACTGAATTATATTCGATGTACGGAACTAGGCCTACTTTATAGCCGTAGTGTAATGCCTGTGATGCTCTTTGTAACGGTTTGACGGTGTTAGAGATATTCATTAATTTTTTTTTCGATGTTTAAAAACTGAAGTTACTTTCGATTTGTATGAGAAAAGCGAATACGGGAGAGACGACATGCATTGCTTTCTTACCACTCTATTTATTCTTTCAAATTTCAACTTGGAGGAAAATAACATACAAGGCTACAGTTTTAGCTAATTTACAAAACCGGAACCGATAATAAAAAGAAAGTGAATGCACTGCGGTTTCACGACTGCAAAAAGAATCTTGACATATCAGTCCTTTGAGAGTATGCTAGAAAAACTGTAGATGTATAACTCGCATGAATAAATAATCTCATCACTCGCATGAATATAAATAATCTCACAGTCACACCGTCGGTTTATATCCAAAATCACTGTTATTGTTGGTCAAAGTGCAAAGATTAATGAAGTCTCAAATTTTTTGAACAAGTAACTCCAGAAATTACACCTATATAATTTTTTCTCAGATGCTAGAAACCAATGCGGAATATCGCGCTTGATTTCAGCTTTCTTCTGTAAGGAAACTCGTGCCGTGACGCGAGGAGACCTTTGGTTAGCAGGTACAAGTACATGAGAATACCAGTAAAGCCAGTTTGAGCAGCTTCAACAGCTAAAGATTTCCCGCCGATTATACAAGCAATGAGCACAGCAGTAGCTTAATGGTGGCCAATTAAAGACAATACTACTTCTTTATCTCTTCCGAATTTTAGTCGACAGGAACAACATGCATGCATGGAATCTCCATTTAAAATAAGCCAGTCATTTCACAATTTTCTTCGGGTCGGATACTTTTTAAAATATACTACGGCATTTTTTTAAATCTGTAAATCTCGTATGAACTCCATGCATTCTTGGAGGTCTAAATTCAAAATGAAAAAAGTAATCCCCCAATCCCCTCGCTTGGGCAACAAAATATATTTTCATTCCAAATATTTCATAAAATTGAAAATAGTTTTTAACTTTGTTGGTTCATTTTCTTTTTTCAAAATTTGAACCCGTAAATGTATTACTGTACTTGAAAATCTGTTCATACAGTCCTGAAAAAAAATCATGATATAAAGTAGATCTGTGACACTACTTCTCAGACAGAATTCTGTAATACAAAATATTTACTCAGGCGTAGTCAAAATCGATTTCTCTTTCACTCACACAGCCATTTTGATGAATTCATGTGACACACCAAGAACTCTTTGCCTTGACAACTACCATCCGACAATCGTCCCCAACCAAATATTCCCCAAGTTGTACTCGGGATTGAAAACATTGCCAACGAGAAACCAAATACCCACTACAGCCCCACATAACCCCGGGATGGAGGGGGGGGGGGGGGAAGCTGGGGGTTGGGGTTTCCTTTGACTGGTGCTTTAGAGTAGAGCTGACGTGTCGAGCGTTAGTCTTTTTGTCAGAGCCCTGCTCTTTACAACTAGTTTACATGTATATGGCGGTGCAAACGAGGACACTCATAGCGTTTCTTACTCAGAGTTACACACTGAATCTCAATATTAAGCGTATATACGAATTATGAAGGTGACCATAAAACATTCAACCTCGAGCTGAGTTGTTAGACGGAAGTTTGGCTAAAATTACACAAAAAGATAAAAGAATTCCTTTTCAATGTAAACAAAAAAATACTCATTCAAAAGTAAATAAACAGTGCGTAATTAATCATTTCTTTATAGTATTACCGTAACTAGTGTAAGAGTTAAGCCAGTTGTCAGTCGAGCAGTCGAGCTGTTTGAATAACTTGGAGCACCCGAACGCTTACGTCGTTATAAAACAATATTTTTTTCAAAAACTCTTTAAAGAGAACTTTATATTTTGTTGTGTGCCACCACTGTTACACCACGAACTCTAAATCTTCAAACGACTAATAATAGCTGACGAGTATAATTCTTTGTGGAGTTTATCGAGTGGTCAGCTTTCAGTCTCTAGTACAAGTCTTGCGATCGCAAGTTTTAGAGGAGTCTTGATTGTCGAACGGTTACCTAGCACAAATCACCGTGTCCGTAACACCTTTTAAATATATGATTATTACTCAAATCCCTATATATATATATATATACATGTATTATATACTGTCATCAATGGCAGAAAGTGCTTAATACATTACAGTAGAGCTTAAACTGAAACATCTCCAATTTTAAAACTTATGATATAAAAACGTCACCATTTACAGTAACTTACACCTTTGCGTTTCGGTGTGTTGCTGACTTTATTTCTTATCAATACTGACAATAGTAATTTTTCTCGATGATTATGTGTTAGTACACAAATTATTACTAGTACGGGCGTTTGAAGATATGGAATAGTTTGAAGATTCTTGTGTTAAAATCGCTCACTACTCTAGACTAGAGTAACTATGTTCAGGTCACTATAGAATCTAGTGAAAGACCCTTTGATACTCAATCATGATCAAACCCATTAAAATCTCCCGATTCTCGAGCCCACCTAATATTAATATAGGGAATGCAAGTAGTCTTTAAATTCACTGGTTTTCAAATAATATTCTCCCAGCATTTTGGTTTCTTTTTACTCCTAGATCTGTCTTGACTAGCGAGCAATCTCTTAATCATGTTTAGCAGCCTCATTCACTGACTAACTTCTGATATGAACTTATAGGATTATATAGTAAACCTCGAATGATCAAAGTTAGTTGAGTATTTCTAAACTTTATCCTATTTTAGTTAGCAATTCACAACAAGAATTTAATTTATAGTTGTACGTTGTTTTATTGCTTGATTCTCTTAACATTGTTGAGAATGTTTGCAATGGTTGAAGTTGGTATACATAACTTTCAATTGATGTTTCTGCAATGAGTCACGATAAATTTAGAATAAGTTTAATACGAGTCAACTAACTAAACATTATTCTAGCTGGGATATATCAAAATTAACTTTAGTTAGTTAATATACTTTCATGTCATTTAGCTAGTTAAACTAACGTAATGTCGAAACCTACCTTAAACTGATACCTTAATAATTAATACCGGAACAATTACGTATTCCATAGTAAACAACTATAGACTTGATCACTTACAAACTGAAACAGCCAGTTAGACAAAACAAAGGACGGACTTTTGAACTCGGCAAGCAAACCCAATTTGAGTTACAATAAATCACTTTATTCGGCTGTTTTATAGTCCTCGCTTAAGGCAAGATTTTTCGTCTACCCTTTTCTCAAGCGCAGCTAGGCTTAGTTATAAATTCCTTTCTATTAAAATCCATTGTTGCCTGCTATCTCAAACATTAAATGTTATATACAATCTTCATTCGCAATTTTAGTTTATTTTACAAAAATTCAAAACGAACTTTAAACCAGTTACATGTTCATATATGGTTTATTTGCTATTTTCTCTCAGAAACTTTTATGACACCTAAATAAAAAAGGAAATACAAACAATCGGGTTAGCTTTATTATCTTTTAAACTATATATCCGCTCCCATTACCAAATATAGGGGACAATGCATGACTGTAATATATAGGTCTTGATACAGTTTGTGCCTTGTGGTGTATTTACTGCAGTCCTAACAATTTATTTTTTCTCCTTTTGGTTAATTTTCCTTCCATATGGTTATAGTATTTACTTATAAAACAATTTTAAAACAAACGGCCGTTTGATTGAGTAAACTTTAGATATTTCAAACAGCGGTGACTCTTTGTTTTGGCCTGAAATAATTTAATATCAAAAAGGGGTTCGTGTCGTGAGAAATGGAAAATAATTATATATTTGGTCAAACACTGAACTCCCTGTACTTAGCTCTAAAATTGATTCAAAATTACAATGCATTACCTAATCGTGTCAGGTCAACTAAAATTCTGACGTCGGCAACTCCTTTGGGGGGTCAGCACAAACTGTTCAATGATGCTGGTGGCCAAAGTAATTGTTGATCGGTCCTTTTTACGTTAAAGATAGCTCACAGGTGCTTAGATCCAATGCGTTGAACTTTTGACATATTGTATCTCCGCAAGTGGTTGAAACAAGCCGTCATGTAGGTGAATGCCGGCCGGCCGGCAGACCAAACAAAGAAAAGATGATGAACCGATAAAACAAACAGACACATTAAATAATATTTCAGATATCATCAGTTTGATAACATTTTTACTGTGATCCAAACTAAATTAATTCCGAAATTTCTACGTAATTTAGTAATAGCGGTGAAACATTACATCTCTTGAAGTATATATAATATTATCAGGCCGCTGAGTGGAGTATATCCGCGATATTTATTTCTATGATTTTGATGTTGACCGGATTTGAAAGTAAAACCTAATATGATAAGAGAATGGCAATAAATCTTGAATGCTCCGTTTCCGCCAAACATACAAACATAAATACTATGAAAAAAGTAAACTTTTCTCTTTAAAAAGATGTGTTGTTCTCACATTTTCCCTCCTAATTTTGGTTAATAATAACAACTTGATATCATTTGACTATTGCTAAGTGTATTGAGTTTTTTTCTTTAATTTTCAAAGCTTTCAGTGGCTGTTTATCCAGCGAAACCAATTAAATAGATTTAAAAAGTTCTATAGAAGTTGGTTATCAATTACTGATTTTCGCAGACTCTTTACGGAAAGAAATTTACATTTATATTAATTTTTGTTTTGGCTCAATTATTTGCGACACAAATTAATTAATATAATTTGAGACTAAAATAGAAATATATATATATATATATAACAATGATTCAATTCTTGGTAATTTTATTTATTTGATTTTCTTGATATCATTAATTGTATGCCATATTACAAAACTCGAACATTTGATATATTTTTTTCAAAATTATGTTAGTAACTCATAGCACATTAAACATTTATTTCCATGTAATCTTTACGTAGAAGGTGTTAATGTTCATCGATTGCTTTGCTTCCGTTTTTGTTTATTAATATGATTAATGAAATATTTCAAAACATAAAAATAAAACCGAAAAGCTGGATCTTTTCAAATAATATTTAGTCAAATTTGAAATTTTCTCCTAGTACGATATCAAAGAAATAACCGGCAACCTATCATTATATTGAAGTATTTAACTTTAAAATGTTACCTGGTACTGCTAATGTTTTGTTATCTGTCATTACTTATGATGGTCATAAACGCAAATATGTTTTTTAAAAAGTCGGATTTGTAAAACTTCTAAATATAAAGTTTATACGGCGCTTAGATTTTGTTTAAAAACATTTTAAAAAAACTGTGGCAACTGTCACAGAAGGAAAACTATCGGAAAACTACGAGCTATTTTCAGTCAAACTGACATTTTATTTATTAAAATGCCACCAACGATAACGTGTTGTTTTCAAACCTTCATTAAAAATAATCATTTTTCTCAGCGACGCTTTTGCGCTAATGCACTTTTCACGAACAAGCTGGAAAGTGATTGGCCGAAATTGACAATGACAGCAAGTTCTTGTCATGGAAACTTTGTGACAAATATCTACCTACTAAACAGGTATCTGGCCTGATTCGTAAGGTATCATTTCCTTTGTAAACACCTCTCGCACCTGGAACAGTATTAATTTGCGGTAAAACGTAATCATCAAAAGCGCGCATGTACCGTAGTCCGCAATTAATTGGTAGAAAAGCCAGGCGGTAGACAAGAGCAAAGGGAATAAGGATGTACTCCGAGCAGGACTTGTCTGAGGTGGGCTTTATCAATGCCGGTGCATATATAAAGTTTTTTAAGCACAAGTCGCGTCCTACCACTGGCTTAATGGTAAATATATTATCAAGAGGTTTTGAACATGTAATAGGAAAACGAGATACATTTTCAGTGTGATAGGGACTAACTGCAAACATTGTTGAATTGTTTCATGAGTATTTATGCCAGATTACTTTGTCGTTTCTAACCAGTTCGTAATCCCTAGAGCAAAGACAAAATTTCAATTTCAAATGGTAATTAGGTAGCCGTGTTTTTTTTTCTTAAAACAGTCAATTTTCCTATATGATAATGTCGACACAACTGTCCTTCCTGAAATAAAATTATTATTGGGCGATTCTAAGACCTTTCAGTTTTTGCGAATGAGTTTAAGGGCGTCTTGAGCTTCATGGACTTATTAAAAGTGCATCTTTTCACGAACATTAAATATCTTTATGTCTGTTCTACGGCAGCGGAGAAAGTTAAGAATCGGATGCTTTAGCGTTTATTCTTTTCCAAGTAGTATTGCATTTGTTCCTTGCATAAGAAGTTAGGACGCAAGAATTAGAATCGAGAGCAAAAAAGAAAATAAGTGTATTATTAGACATCAAATGCTTTCCTCTAAAAATGATAAGAGCTGGATTGTAGTTGTTCAATTGTATCATTTCCTGTTATCAAAGAAAGCCCAACAAACAAATGCAAACTATGTCCGCAGTTCATTATGTATATTTTTCATTTTTTTACTTCTTATTTTTCTCCTTTTCTAGTTCTACGAGTAAGTTTTGAAATCTTTAGTCGTCGTCATTCACCACGAAAAGTCTAATAAAATTGATTATTGCTAAGGCAACAGAGAATCCCTTTTGTATAATGAAGACAATTTGGAAGAATTGTATCACTGAAGAAATTAATCGAATCATATTTATTAAGACTTTTGTGACCATCTGGTTTTATTGCACCATTCTGAATCTTTAGCTTTCAATCAATTTTTAGTATCGCAGCAAATCGCAACCTTTTATAATAAAAAAAAATCATTTTTGCCTTCGCAAAACAAAAAAAAACAATTAAAATCCATTTCTTTATTTTTGGTATAATATCGTTATTTTTAATTTTTTCATTTTGTCTTGACGGGCATGTGAAAAACAGCACGGTAGATATAGAATCTATTCATCGTCGAAAATTAATAATTTTCTAACATTCGCGTATATAGCGTTATCATATTTTGATATTTACAGATTACAATCTTCCTCAATACGCAAGCACAATATAACATAAGTTATTTTCTTCATAGCTTGTATTAAATTTAATTTCAAGAGAAAAAATATAACTTCAAATAGATTCACAGCAAGTATGAATTAAAGAAAGAAACCCCCACTGATTCGGGTTCGTTTCAAATATTATTTTTTACGCTCGATAATTTATTAAAATTAATCTGAAATCACGGTCGTTGTCGGTTGCATATATTGTAAATATTTCGGTGGCCCGTTTGCTACATTTTTCATTGTAAAAACGTTACCACAAATACAGGCAATATTTGTGTATATACAAGTATATGGACCAAATTATGCATTCGATATACAGCGATATACTCCAGAATGAACAGTATTTACTTATGAACAAAAGTAAATGTCAACTTGGCGAAAATAAAACAAATTTGCATCAAAGCTTGTTTGCTTGAAAATAATATTTTATTAGATGGTTTGAATTAATTGGCATCTCTATAAACATTAATAAATCGTTTATTAATCTTGACAGAAGATTAAAATGACGGATCACGTGGACAATGTAATTGTCATGTCAGTAATTAATGTTCGTGACGTCAAATCCTAACACGCGAACAACTGCGCATGTCTTGATTGAGATTTTCATTGGAATGTTCATCAAAGTTCTGTCATTCGAAGTGGCGAGCTTTGGCGATAGTTATGTCTTTCCAACAGACCTTTCGAAATCACCACAGTTCGGCCGAATGACTTTTGCATTATAACTTGGCGATTATTAAATTAAACCAACTGGGTTTTATCCGCAAATTAAAATGGAAACTGGAAAAAAGCTTGTCGATGGACGCGACGTAAGTCGAATTTTTATTGATAAAGTCTTTAAAGAGATCGTTTACTATTCAACCGTCCGGATTTATGTTATTGGTTTATCATTTTGGACATTTTGATTACAATTATTAATCGCGATTGTTAATGTGTGTCGTTGCCAGATCGGAGTCTTTGTTGGATCAGTTCAAAAAATATTTGTATATTTGTAGGTCGATGAAGTGCGATCTCATCGTGAAAACCTCCCAGATGAAAACTTAAGCGCTCCCCTGCACAAGAAAGCGGCGCGGGAATTTAAGCCGCGAATAATGAGTGTGGAAAGCAGAATGGCAGAGTTAGACGATATCCAGCGCTCTATGGTAGAAAGTGACGAAATAAACTACGAGCGACGCAGATTCAAGCAAGCAGAACCTAGAAAGTTTGAAGTGAAGTCGGAAAGCTTGCCCACCTCGCACGAGTGTTCCTTCCAGCAGCGCGAATCCGCAACAGCATCCATCGTTCGGAGACGCGAATCTGGTGAACGTTCAAGTCCAGAACGAGTTCAAGTGACAAACCAACAAAGCAATTTCGCCAACTCTGAAAGGCATGGTATGGATAGAATTTCAGCCCATGAATGGACTTTTGAAGAACAATTTAAACAGGTACAAATAAAAACAGTTGTTATTCAAAGTGTTCTGTTTTGTTTGGCAGAACTTTTTTGTCGTGTTTTATACGGGGACGTGACAAAACCGTAATGTATCAAATCAATCGCGTTTGTTTTTTATGTAAGTTTTATTTCTTTTACTCCAAATAAAGCTAATCGTTTCATCTAATATCTTTGCGGAGGTAAATTATTTGATGATTTTGAAGATTATTTTCAAAATCCATTTTTTACGGTTTTTTGCAGACATTGAAATATATCAATCGATCAGAACGAATAATCGAGTGTGCGGCAAAAGAAAATTTTTCACTCGATATTCTATCGTTTGATATGTTATCTGCGATTGCCGGTTATTTGGATCGATTTGTTTTGACATGACTCTGTCAATTTTTATTGATGTAATATTTTTGCATCAACAAAAAGTTGATCAAATAAATGTATCGACTACCATTAAAAAGTTAAGGAGCTGAGAAAAGAAGTTGGTAATATTTTATTTTTGATAAAATTGGCAAGCTGGAAAAATTCCATTTTGATATCAAGAAGTTATTGAATTAAGGGGCTCACGGTTTCCAAAGCTTTTAATTAACTAGTGCACAAATTTGCATACAATTTTTTTTATCACCTGAAATGTAATCTTTATATTTGCACAGAAGATTGACTTTGTAATTGATTTCAAGGAAATTGTTACAATCACATCAAACGATTAAAACTCATCATCATAAAAATTGGCCCATAAAATTTTTTGCATGACTCGCATTTGGCAGGATATTTGCTTTAAATCGGGCTCTTAAAGATTGTATTAACCCCTGCTATATTAAAACAATGCGTATGTTTTTATTAATTTTTAATCAATAACAGCCTTTAGTTAAATTTAGGTTTTTTGTGACACGGCCTTTGTGTTGAGTTAGAAGTTAAATTTGCCATCTGCCCTCAAAAATATCAACAATATGATATCGATATTGCAAAACACCTGTTTTCGGTAGGATTTAATTTTCTTTCGAAATCTCTGTTTTTAAAAATGATTTTACGTCTTGTGCTCTTTTTATATGCATCAAAACATCGGGATAAATTTCACTAGAATTATTGTGACGGGGGCACGATCACACAACAAACGCAGTTAAATATCGCCAGCAAAACATAACAGTTGTTGTCAGCTAGGAAAAAAATTGTGTCAACTAATGCAGAAAATTTCGTACATTCATTATCCGATTCAGCAAACAAACCAGGTTATTCTATTGATGTTTTGGACTGCAATCAATCATATTGTTTGCAGCAACCTGCAATGTTATATATTAATTTAAAATTGTACAAGCCATTCAGATTAAATTAGAGAAAATTGTTACAGGGTTTGAAAACAACTATTAAGAAACTATTAATCAAACTGGACTTTTTGCCCACCATGAACTCACCACAAGCACTTGAACGCAATAAAAATGAAAAAGTTTGAATGTATATTTGTGATGTTAATCACTCCATAAATTATTCTAACTGTGTTGTCCCTATGCATCACTCAGTTGAGAAGCTGCTGTGGTAACAATACTGTTGATTAAAAAAATACTATTATTTAAGATGATCAACAATGGATTTACTAATAATTTTGTTTTTGTTCGTGTTTAGAATTTTTGAAACATAATAATTTTGGAGGAGTACAGTTTGTGGGTCCAGCTGTTTTTAATATAAATCTCCTTTTCGCTTTATTACACTAACATTATTAGAATCGAAAAATTTGATTTTTGAGATAATACCTGTCAAAACATTAGTAATTAAGATGCCTATAGCAAAATGCCAAGAACAGTGTTTTGTGAATGATTTTGTCCTAGGAGTGTGTTTTCATGTGATCATTTTTAACAAGTCCACTAGTGTTTTCAGAAAGCTAAGCCTACAAATTAATAATAACATGTTTTCCTGTTGGCTGGATTTGACTTTTTGACATCTAAATTGAAAATTTAAATCATATTCAGCATGCTGAATTTGTTTAACTATTCAATCTTCTGAAAAAAATGTTCACTTGTTTTCAGGTCAGTGTATGTTTTAAGTTTTACCTTTTGAAAACCATAGGTAGGTTTTTCCATTTTTCCAGTTAACAAAGAACTTCAGGTCCAGTTCATATCAGTTTCATAAAGAAAAAGATTTGATATAGTTCACCAAATGTCCTAAAACAGACATTTTTGGTTATTTATTTTTAGATGATGGTTCATAAGATTTTATTGTATTAAAATCAATTTGGTCAGTCATTTGTGTTGCAAGAAATTTTCGTTAAGAAAATAGAGGTCAGGATACCTGCAAACCATTTGAAGGAGAACAGGCCATTTTTTTATTGAAAATTGAACTCTCAACTGAATTTAAAACCGCTTTTTATGAACAATCTTTTTTTAGATATTAGTAGTATACATGAGCTTATTCAGTTTCTGAATAGCAATTATGAATCTTTAAAAACTTTTTGATTCCGTTGAGCATATGGGGTTTGTTGAAAAGTGTCTGTGATATATGATTATTCATGATAAAAAAAACTTCTTTTTAAAAAAAAATTATTTTCACATACATGTAAAAAGAACATTTACAATTATAATACTGGTACGTAATTGTATGACTCTCAGAAACTGTGTTTTCTACAATCAATGTTTTACTGTCAAAGATAATATCAACACTTTAAAATAAATCTGTTCATATCTCTGCACTTCCATGTGATATCCATTCAATTTTTCTTGAAAATAAGGATGCAGAGGTTTTGGGTTTAATGTAAGAATATTGAAATTATAGATGTACATACACAATCAATGTAATGTTCACATTTGAAAAGAGTTTTGTGCAATAACCAGAATGCCATAAAGCAGTCGAATGTACAGAAAAGTTTGTGTATGATGTATGTTGAATCATATTTTTTATATTTGTTTCATAAGTCTATATAATGTAGATAGTGTAAAATTACAAAGTATTTTTAGAATTGAAATTTTTTCTTTTTATTTTATATTGATTGAAGCACAACTGCAGAACACTAGGAAAATATAAGACTTTCACCTTGAAATTAGTTAATCATTGTAGCAGTTATTCAGTTCTGAGTTTTTTAATTGAAACTTATGAATGTTGTAAGATTTTTATCTTCTGATTGTTAGAGGTATTGATTGGAGTATTATGTTCTTCAGAAACAAAGATAAACGTTATCACCTTAATCTTTTTGTTTTATTGAAGAGAAGTAAAAGCTAAACAAAGTTAATAATTGAATGAAATCAATGAAGAATATAAATACTTAAATTATAGTCAGAAGTAGCTTAATTGTCGTTAACCTTGATTAAACACTGATTGATATTCTATCAAGTAGAAACAAAACCATTGAAGTTAAGGTTAGACCTCAAAAAATGGTTAGATCAGATGTGGGTATTGGAAAACATAAGGAAAAGAGGGCACAAGGTTTCATCCCTCCTCAACCTCCATATTATTATAAAATTCAAATTCAATAAGGACGATTGTCCATAGTTTTTACATACTCTGATTGTAACAACAGCACAGCCAATTTTTATCA
>ERZ1740055.151-NODE-151-length-14179-cov-7.729963_pt1 | contig 14179 bp, 8 predicted proteins | sample MGYA00581747_ERZ1740055 | MGnify/ENA primary metagenome ERZ1740055 (study PRJEB43018, sample SAMN04849739) | marine metagenome | isolation source: floating plastic debris | place: Pacific Ocean | collected 2008-08-28 | study: EMG produced TPA metagenomics assembly...
TGCGGGTGAGGTTTTGCGAATTGTATTTGTTTTTTGTCATAGAAATAAAAGTTAACAAAGTTAATAGCACAAGGAGCTGAGGTTTCGAGCGTTAGCTTTTCAGCAGAGCAACAAGGAAGCGTAATGTTTGTGGGATGTAGCTTAAATAATAAATATCAAGTATAGATAGCACAACGTAATGTGCCACTAATATGGGCACTAACACCACGTTCTTACCCTACTTTAACGGTGATAAAAAATATTTCAACTTACAATTGATTTAGGTACGCAATTTTCTTGTTAATTGTTGCCATAAATTACTTCGTTAGGTTTGCAATTGGTATGTGGCTAGGTGTCCCAGCCTTAACGCTTCAGTCATTTTGTGGTTAGATTTCAGAAGCAACTTGAACAGATATATGTTATATCTCATATATGATAAGCTAAATAGAATGCTACAATTTAACGAAACTCAAGTACTAGTACTGTATTTTAATTTAGCTGTCAAAAAAAAGTGGGATCCGTGTCCTATCTGCCTCTAAACCAACGAAATTACTTTATATATATCTTTTTAAAATATTCATGGTATACCGTGACAAAACATTAGGTTTCTGCCTTCGTGGTTCATACTGTTCCTTGAATATCAATGATTAACCTACTAAACTAGCAAGAATTTCTCATTCACTACAGTTAGTTGTTTCTGTCAGCGGCAGTAAAAACACTATAACTTAAAAATTTACAAACATATTATTTTGAAAGACGATAGCTGGATGGTTTCAAATTGCAGAGTGTTATTGTTAACAAAGACCGCTTGGTATCGATATCATCAAAGCCGGGTGTTATTGGAACAAGTTGGGTATGAATAAAGTCTAGTATGGCTGGTAAACCATATGAAATGCTACAAAAAGTATCAACCAACAAGATGTTCACAAAGCCAGCTGTATGCTAGAAGAACTAACTGGTGTAGTTATAAAACAAGTAGGGGCTTATAAAATTACCATTGAAACTATGTCTTGATACAAAGAACAATCTAAGGCATAGTACTGTAGTTTGTTTTTACTGAAACAATTCGTTATCTTGTGCATGCTTACCGAGCCGTTAGGGTTGTTGTTATCCTGCAGTGGTTTCCCATAGTACACCGGGTTGTTGCAGCAAATTTTAGTGATCAATTTGAAGGAAAATGCACCTCCCGAGACTCTCCCGCTTGTACAACTCGTGATGCTTGCCTCGGACGAGTGCTTAGCATTATGCCAGTGACTGCTGATGTGACCGTTGGTTGGACTCGCATCATTTGTGTAACTTGTACGCGATAGTATCCCGTTTGATAACTGGCTACCGTTCTGTGGAGTGTATAAAGAGTGATAGTATTTGAGCTTACAGCAATTACAAAACATCTTACTCGCAATGCAACACACTTATAGTACATCTCACTCACTATACAACACACTTACAACACAACTTACCAACATACAACAAACGTACAACACAACTCACTCAACACACAACACACTTATTGTAAATCTCATTCGCCTTACAGCACACTTACAGAACGTTTCTCCTACCATACAACTTACTTGACACATCTCATTTACCGTACCACACACTTACAGTACTGACTCATTCACCATACAACACATTTTCTGTACATCTCACTCCTTATACAACACACTAACAGTACTTCTCACTCACCATATAACGCAATTTAAAGAAAGCGCACAGTTACAAAAGCTAATCCAATCCAACCCAACTTAACCTAACAAAAGTTGTATAATACACTGCAGCATATGTGTTATATTCGTGCGTAATACCGCTGACAACGTTGCATTAGTGCTCAGTATTGGTGTTGCACCCAGTTTGTACTGACACATGCGTGTTATACTAGGGTTATAGGATTTAATTATTTTCTCACACAAGTTTTATACGAGTACTTTATTTATAGCATGGTACAATATAGTGTAGCGTAACACAACGTACCAAAAACTTTCATGCCGAAGCAACGTAGAGCTAAAAGCTTAACTGACGCATTCTTTTGGTATGGTAAAAATGCCGGCCCAAAGAGCGCAAAATATTACTTTATTATGCCCAATATTTCAGGAAATGGATATTCCAGTGTTTTAGAATGATTTATTTGTCATTATCATTTAGGGTTGATGGTAACTTTTTGACGTTTCCGGTCAGGATCAATAAAACTGCATACCTTTTAACATTTGCTCAATATTTGTAAAATAGCAAACATTATGGGTTATTTTGTAATTTCTGAAATAGGGTCCCGTAAAAAAGACAAGATGCTTGAGATGTTTGTAGGACTGTTTAAACCGTGCATGCTCTACAATAAAATGCACAAATTAAGAAAGCAGCTGTGTATTTGATTTTTTTCAATTCAAAACGGAGATGAAAGGGCACCATATGTTATAAGGTTAAAACAGAATAACAACGGGGTTTTTGAACATTTATTACTATATATCTATTCATTAGTAAACATAAAATACCTTTTTCTATTTTGTATGTTACAAATATAAACAAAAACATTAATTTGACACAGTATACTCTGACTTTTGCCTACACAAAAACTTAAACTTGTTTACAAAGCACCTTTTTAGTTTCTGATTTAGTACTAGTAGTGTTGTGTGCCAAAGCAAACGGTTAATGATTAACAATTGCTAACTGTACTTAGAGAGGCCGCCAATGCTTCACTTTTCATACATGCAGAAGAAGGCTTTACAATTTACCTTACCTCTAAAAGAGATAAAACTGCATCTTTCATTGTTTGGTAGTGTGTTTCCCGATGCAATATCAAGGGCAGTTTTTTAAATACCGTAGTTAACTAATCGAAATAAAACTACCTAAGTCTCAGTCCATCCTTAGAAATCGCAGACATTATGTGACACATTGGATCTTAATCTAGGTTATGAAATAAAGAGCATCTATATTTAATCTGAAAATAATTTTTTATTTAATCATAAAGTTGATTTAGTGAAAAACCATTAGCTCGGCGATAATTATCGGTTCGTGATTTAAAATATGACAAACGAAACTAAAATGCCAGTTCTTAGTTAAATTGCTATTGTTGGTGTTTAAAGTAATTTGACCGTTAAGATTTTTTAAATTGGTGAATGTTAAAATGTTTTTCTAAATGTGGCCGAGAAATTTCGTATTACGCCTTTGAAGCCCCGCGGTATAGCTTAGAGCACGTTCGCTGCTCTTTTTAAACAATGCCTTACTTATTTTTTGGTGGCCTACTCTAAATAATAACAAAACAAACAGCTTTTATGAACAGCATTATGAAGCTAAAAAACAAAAGAAACTTAAATGAATTAGAGCTGGAATTTTAAAGGTATTCTTACCGCTAAAATTTTTTCCGACATGTAAGATATTACAACCATAAATGCATACTCTTTAAAACATTTTACAAAATGATTTTTGACAAAAAAAGTTAAACATTTTAAATGTGTCTATCCTTGTTATTTTAGAAGTACTTAACAGACTTAAATATTTACCTAAGTGTTGTAAACGTCATAAAGCCTTGAACAACCTTTATAATTTGTACAAACTTTTAAGACTTTCACCTTTATTAAGGGATAAAACAAAGTAAACCTGAAAACAGACTAAGAATGGATGGAAAACAAAATCAAAATAGCAATTTGTCTTTGTTTACAAGTGTAGAAATTAGAGGTTATCCTCTCTATAATATCTCCTCAGACACATCCCAACACATTTTATATAATAGTTGATCGAGCACGACTTAAACAAAATGCTGATCAACACGATAAACTTCGCCAAAGAACAACACTATCATAAAGTATTGTTTGTGACAGGCTGTGAAGTTATTGGTAAGTGAGCCTTCTAAAAACCATAAATCTTCACCAAGACTTTATGCGTTATGGTTAATTGCTAAAAGTTTCTTACCTCGGTGACAGAAGTATTACTCATCTTCCTAGAGGACATGTTTTTAAATTAATTTCAGCTCTTGGCATTGAAAGATCCACCATTTTAAGATATTTGAAATGACATGACCGGATAAGCTTTTGTAAGTGGTGAAAATAGCACATCGCCCCTGCATCTGAATTTTAGTGATCATTGCGTACCAGATATTTCACACATTTTGGACTTCTTTTAGATATGATATGTCAACTTTGCGTAGCTGCTATCAGATTTTTTTTCCATTTCGGAATGTGTATTCGCATTTATCTTCAATAAATATATCGAAAACCTATATGCTAACCTGCCGGACTGATCCATTGTATCGCTAAGTTACTACCAACAAAACATGCAATTTACATGACACAGAAGATTGCGTTACGCCTGAGAGACATTTTGACAGGCGAACAAAAGATGTATGAATGGTCTGATCCACTGGGAATAGCTGCAAAGGCGGTAACTACCACATTTTTCTAAGCAACAATTACATTTTAAAAAAAGATCAGATGAGGTACAGGCTTTGACGTCTAAAGTCAATTTACATTGTCAACAATCTTCGTATCATCGGTATATTAATATGTAAAGCATGTTTACTGTTGTCTCAGCAGTTACAGTCTAAAAACTTTGAGGCTTTCCCTGGTGACGTTGCATTTGTGAGTATAATTAAATAGAAAGGAATTCATATTTAAAGAAAACTAATATCTGCATTTGAATGGTATGTATTGTTCCCGACTAGTTTCTCCGCTTTACTACAACAAAAGTGTTGTAAGCTATCGCGATATTCTTGGATAACTGTAAAACGTGAGCCAGAAATTCACAATATAGTTAATAGTCAGTTAATCGTTCTCAGTCACTTTAAGGGTTTTGTTTGGAATTACGTCATCGTCGTCGTCAAAACTTAATATAGTAAAGTAAACAAACGAATTAAAATGCATAATACGGGGCGAACTATATTGGAACTACAGTTACTACATTCATGAATTATACTCAAACAATAACGAAACAAAACAAGAAAGCAACGCATGTGCTCATTACTAAATAGATTGCACATGCGTGCTAGTAGCCGCTGGCTAGCCTAGTTGGAAAGATGCCAGTCTACCGTGTTTGAAGCTCAGGTTCGATTCCCGGCCGGACCAACACTCAAAGTTTTAAAAGAATTGAGAAGAAGGTGCTCCCTTTGCTCAAACATATGCAAATGGTTAGACTTCTCGTGTAAGGAAGTTAAACCGTAGGCCCAGTCTCCCGATCCTCTATCCGGGGTCTTAAAAGAACCCACATACATCTATCGTAGAGTAGTGATCTCGATGTTGTCTGTCCCTTCTATTGAGAGCATTATTAATATATAAAATATTTGTGAGCCGCTGCAGCGGACGATCTAAGTCTCTCAACAATCAACTCAGTAGTTGGTTGTAAAACGTATTTGAACATATTCACATGGTAAATACCATGTATAAATCTGATATTATTAGCTACCTTGAAGCCACTAAAATGGGCACTAAGACCACAGTCTCCTAATTCACTCATGTTTGCTGATTATTAAGCCACATTCTAAAAATCATTATGCGTGCACTCTTGTGATAAACACATCCCACTACAATAATAATAATAATAATAATAACAATAATAATAATAACTTTATTAACAAACTGTATCAAACTGATTTTAAAATAGAGATTGTGAACCAGGTCATGTTTTTCCAGGGGGAGGGGGCAGGGCAGATGCGTATGTTGAAAAAACAGAAGGCCGGAACTTGTTCCCAAGGTTTCGCGGTTTAATGCAGTTTACAGATGAAGACAAGTACCTCTGGTTGAATATTGCAGCACTGATTGTTTATATAAAAGGTACTGATTAAAATAATGTAAGAGAAAAGTTTGTATTTAGATAACGAAAACATACTTCTTTTAAAGAATGATTTTGGTTATCTCGTACTGCTAAAATTTGATTCATTTTTACGGCGGTTTAACGAGCACACGAGCAAATACTGACACTTGGTTCATGTATATAGTTCGTGTCGTGATAATTAACCTTTATGGGCTAGCTTTTTTTCTCACAATTCTCTTCACAGGTTGGGCAGTGATAGTCATTTTTTAGAGACCGCATGAGCTCTACTACTATAGCTGAAAAGTTTTTAAGAAAGGCAATGAAACTCAACGGCGAGTTAGTGACAACCTGTTGGTTGTATTATAAACTCAAAGTAATTTTTTTTTATCGTCGCTGTAAATTGTGTCAGAAGCAGGCGTTTAAAATGTAATCTTTTAAAGCAATTAATTGGTATACTTGTATCTATACATTTACTGAACGTAAGGTCAATGTTAAAGGTTTCACATTGATTGAGGCCAAGCAGCAGTGTCGCAACTTGAGCCAAATACAAATCAGAATACTTTAAAATTTCAAGTTACCATTACAGCTGTCTTAAAATAATGATCGTTAAATATATGCTAAAATAATTAAGTGATCGATACGCCAAACCCACAAAAAAAAATACTTTTAGAATCCTAAAACAAAGGAAAAACAAACTCAATGCACGCAATCAACAATAGGTGCGGTCTCTACTAAACGGCGGGAAAATTCGTAGTTTTTTTGTTGTTGACGAAGTCTTTATGACAATAGACCTATTTTATTGCTGCATCCTGGACCAGTTACTGAAAGTGGCTCGCTAATATTTTTAAAAAACAACACACTACACTTTTTTTTGCTTTCCAGAACTTTAATGTATAAAAACTTTGTATACTTATAAAAATCTTAGTGGCAATGAAATAAAAACTCCCCGTGGACTATTCCTCTCACCGCGCAGTTGAGGAAAGACTGACATAAATGCGTTCATGAATTCTTAGTTCACAATCTTTTTACGTGTCTATTAAGGGGTTATCTCTAAGGACCAGAAAGTAGACTAGCATTCTCAACAACAGTTTACAATTAAAGTATTTTCAGTAATTTTAACTGCGCAAGCCGCGGTTAAGTCTGTCAGTAACTTTTACCTGGTTTATGCAATGTTGAAGGCAGACAAAAAGAAGTGTCTGTCAGTGAATTTCACTCATCAAAGTGGTTACCAAGGCTTAAACTGTTCAGTAGTTTTGCGTTTTTTGTTGGAAATAAACGGAAATGAGGGAAAGCTAACATAAACACTCCAACGGATTTATACTTTTGGCCATTTTTCTGCATTTCTTTATTTAATATCTCTCTTTATTTTATGTGCTTCGTGATTTTTGTAACAAGCGCGCTGCAACCTAACTTTAAAATGGTAGTAAAACTTTCTGATTAAAAAATGCGTTGCTTCAACAAAAACGCGCTAACATTTGTTAACTGGCCGACAAAACAGTTTTCAATAAAAACTTTCTTCAGCCTCTATCTTATTATTCAATACAAAAAGAGATTCCAAACACTGACTATACACAAAAAGAAATCTAAAGTGTGTTAATTTACCATTACTTACGCAAGGCTTTCAGAATCTACAAGTCTATCGCTAATAGCATGGCAGTATAATTTAGGTCCTTTCACACTGAAACGTAAGTTGTTAACTTCTGTTTGTCAATAATATTGTACTTCAAATTTTGAAGTAATAACATTTCAAGAGAAAAAATGCCAATTATCTAAAATATTGCTTGCCCTTAAGAGGAGCACTGACTAGCATTTGGCATGACAGTTTTACTGACATTGCGTTACATCTCATTAATTTTACCATTTGAGTTCTACTCCGAAATACCCGGAAGTCGTTTTTTTTTTATTTAAGGCTTTGATCAAATGTATCTGGAAGAGTTAAGAGGTTAAGTACTATGTTTTATTGCTACATACTCATCAAATACAAATCTAAAATGGTCAAAGGATAAGACAAAGAAACGCGCAATACAGAAAATAACTGGAAAAACAACAAGTAAGAAAAACGAAAACACCGTTTAAGAAGATACATAAAAACACTCTGGTATTTTTTGAAATAAAATCGACCTCTGTACACGGTTAACACAAAAATAACAAACACACACACAAAATGTTAGTTTCTTATTCACACCTCGAGGTACAACTGAAATATTTATGAAACTGCAAACAATTTAAGCTTCAAAAATTCTTAAAGCCAAATTGATAGATGAGTTAAATATTTATTTGTTTTTAAGAAGTCACCTCATTTTGAGGAATTATCCCCGCCCCAAAAAATTTCACTATTTTGTATTATTTTGCTTTCTACCCGGCGAAAACTTGCTGGGACAAGACATTGAAATTTTAGTAGTTTTTAGTAACGCAAATTATTAAGAATTATAAAAGAAGAAATATTTGGCTTAGGCAAAGGAACTCCGACGGATTTTATTTTTGCATTTTCTGAGCTGCAAATAAATGAAAAAAAAACAACTACACTTCAATTGGTGTACAGAACTTGGCTCAGAATAATAAACACCGCAAAATTGCTGCACACTTGCACAAATAGTATTACATAATAACAAAAATATTTCTAAACAATATTTACAAAATTTCGCCTCCTTATTATATATATTATTTGATGTATAAAATTGATTCGTTTTCAACAGGAAATTTGGCACTTGTCGATGCACTTGTCGGATTTACGCGAGGCGCAAACCGAACGACTAGTTTTCAGTTTTTCTTAAAGTGTGTTTATTAAGTCCTGATTTGAGTCCAGTAATGGCGCTGTTACAGTCCCCCACTGATTGGTTTACGTCGACAATTCCGTAATGATTTGGCGAATATTACCATCATTAAAATACTAATATCTACCAATAAACACAATCAACTTAAGCAGCTAACCGTGGTACGTGCAATTTTAAAATTTTGCATCAAGAAAATCAAAGGAATTCGTTCACGTGCGCCTTGTTTTCTCGTGCAAATTACCATTATTCACGCAGGCTATCACAAGCCATTGTATATTTATGGCTTGATTCTTGTTAGGGGTGGGGTGCCAGAACTAGACATCCTCCCCATAACCTTGAGCAGAAGCTCTCATTCCGGAGGGCAGCAATATTGCTCATTTGCTGAAAACACAGACAGTAATGCGTGCACTTAAACTTCCGTTTTGAGTTAGTGCACTAGTTAACTGCTTTACGTCCACCTCTAGCATAGAAACGCTAGCAGTTCGTAGTTTGTTGAGCACCTGGTGGAAGATTTACTGGAACTTGTAAGTGATTAGATCCTCGGCGCGCCTCGTTCTCTTTTCCTTCGTCACCTTCAGTTGATTCATTAGCCATTTCAATTCGCTGGTCTTCTATCCGTTTTCCCTGGTTGTACCACAACATGCCGATCACTCGTTCTAAATTGGCTTGTTCTGAAGGCGCATCTGTTGCTCCATCCTCCAATTGTCTTTCTTCCCATACATCTTTGTCCGCTTTATCATAATACATCTCATATTTATGAAACTTCGTATTAGTTCCATCCTTAAACTTTTTTTGCAACTGGTAGACCCTGAAAGCTCTCTGAATGCGAGCAGCAGCCATACTTTCATTTCGGAATTGGCTAATTACGCTGGAAACCTTTTCCTCGTCCTTATTTTTCGCGTCCTTTTTGGAGAATTTCTCCTCCAATCGCTGCACAAGATCGTTCATGTCTTCTTCTTCAAAGCCTTCCATGTTGCCAAGAACTCGCCGTACCAACACTTGTAGCAAGTCCAAACAGTAAATCTTATTTCCCGGCCTCAAGGGCACATCGAGCTTTTCAAAAACTTCGACATTGGGTTTAGGGATTCTAAGTGGTGGATCTAGGTCATCTAGAAGGTCGCTTAGTTGATTATACTGAATATAATGAGTTGCAGTGGAATCATAATTTTCCCAAACTTGGATATAAGTTTCAAAATCGTCATCAGTAAGGCCAATCTCGTCCTGAGACTGTGCTTCGTTAAAGTTTTCAAGAATAACTGCAATGTACATATTAACAATAATGAGGAAAAGCAATGTAATGTAGCTGACAAAGTAGATTACGGCAAGCCACGGTATTCCACAATCTCCATTCATACCGCCCGGGTCTTTATTGGGGTCACAATAGGGTGGTTGGCCTTTCTCTTGCATTATCGGATCAAGAATGGTGTTCCATCCTGCGGCAGTGCCAATACGAAACAGCAAAAGCATTGAATTACCAAACGTTTCAAAATTCACCACTTCCGTGACTCCATTCCATTTCTTAACGTATCCAAACAAGGACATTCCAATGATGGAGTAAATGAAAATAATGAGAAAAAGCAACATAGCGATGTTTACAAGACCGGGCAAAGACTTGACAAGCGCAAACAGTAAACGGCGAATCCCCTTGGCACTTTCAAAGAACCTCAAAAGCCTTCCTAGACGGAACACACGAACAACTCGAAGCAAGCCTGGTGAAAATGGCATAGGCATCTTCAAATAGTCCTCGACAATAATACCTAGAATAAAATATAAATATGCTTTGTGAATCAAATTATCAGAAAGGGGAAAGCAGTATGAGTAATACACAATATAAGAAAGCACTAGTGCAATGGTCGCAAAAATTATTCTTCCTCAGAAAGTATAACCGTTCATGTATTACCAGGATTCTAGCACGTTCCAACTCAAGAAATTAAAGACAACAGAATTGCAGGCTTAGAAATGATAGCTCGTGCACTTTTCTACGCGCTTTTCGAGGCATTCAGTGTGTGTGATAAGCAAAATAGCCAGAAAAACCTTCAAATCATCACCAGGGAAAAAACACTTTGACTTGAAATCAAATTTAAGACTTTTTAAGATCTAAACAAAACCCTTTCAATTTATAAGACCCTTGTCAAGGCCTTAAAAACGCAAAACCAAAAATAAGAATTTTTAGGACTTTAAATGGACCTGCGGGTACCCTAAGTACATGCTTACAAAAATCTTAGAATTCAGGTCCCGCGAATTAAATTGCTCAAAAAGCAGACATGTGTAAAGGACAGTCCCATATTCATTGGTTGGTAATATAAAACTCCTACCATCGTAAACGTCATAGTAAATAGACTAGAGTGGTTAAAAAAGTTATGTCCTCGTTTCCCAAAAGACTAAAGGACTTGAAACCTAAAATAAAAGATAAATATGAAACGAAAACGTATTGCGATCTTCTTTCGCCAAGTTTATAATCAGTCTAGTCTGTAAACTATAATGGTTGTTACAAAGTTATCCTTACCAACAATTGAAAAGATGACAATAGTGAAGTCGAACAGATTCCATCCTTGCTTGAAGTAGTCAAAGCGCAGGGCAATGAGCCTAACGACTGCCTCCAGGATAAAGATTCCAGTGAATACGAAGTTAAGATAGAGAAGAGCAGCTTTGACTCCAGCGCTTTGATTATGATGCTCAATCATCATAGTCAGCATGTTCAATAAGATAACGGTCATGATGAATACTTCAAACTTCTTTTGGTGAATCAAATCAAACACCCAGGCCCTCCATTTGGACTACGAGAGACAGTGAACAATAAAATGTTATAAACTACTTATATCAAATAATAAAAAGTAAATATGATAAAAATGATAAAAATGATGGTAATGATATTGCTTTTGCTGATCGTGATGATGATGTTGACGATTAAGATGAACATGATTATGAAAATGCATGATAACGATATTTTGATGTTGCTAGTGATGTTGATGGTGCTGCTGATGATTGTTGATGATGTTGCAATGATGATGGTGCTGATGTTGATGATGATGGTTGATGGTGATGATTGTCGATGTTGTTGATGATTACTGTTAATGATATTGATGATGATGTTGTTGATGATGATGATTGTTAATGGTGATGTTGTTAATAATGTTGATGATGTTGACGATGACGTTTATGATATTGATGAAGATTGTTGATGATGTTGCTAATGATGTTGATTATGCTGATGATGTAATGATTGTTGCTGCTGATGATAATGCTGTTGATGATGTTAATGTTGATAATGACGATATTGTTGTGGATGATGCTGACAATGATAATTGGTGATGATGATATAATGATGATGGTCAGGGTGATAACAGTGGTATTGAATATAATAATTCGATTATAAGAGTTGTAAAAAAGAAAGCTTTTTTCTATTTTTGAACAACATTAAAAACAACAGCAATATCTATGAAACTGTCTATGGTTACCAAGCGTATATCAAGTTATGGATGTACGCGGAAAGTTTGAAAATTTAGCGTTGAATTCCCTTCACAGGCAATGGATTTACCTATAAAATGTGATGTTTTATAACACGATATTTCGGCTAGCCAAACTAACCTTCATCAGGTATAATTTGAAGAAACAATGGTTACATTTATAAATGGTGCTGAACGGAAATTGCAAAACAAGTAGAAATTACAAATAAACGGAAATTCCAAAATCGAGAGACATTAAAAATAAAATGAAATTAGATGACAAGTTTAAAAATAAGAAAAAGACCTCGTAAAGGCAAAGTTACAGTGCTATAAAACATCAAATTCTATCCTGCATTGCCATTGGCTCTTCTTTTTCATGTTGCTTAAATCATTACCTAGAACAAAAAAGTTACTGAAATTACGACGTAGAATTTGAATTACTTACTTCTGGTCTCTTAGGTTGTTTCTTTGGTTTCCGATCCCACGTTTTCTTGAATGCATTAACCCAACTCCGCTGACCGGGAGTCAAAAAGATTCCTAACGCACCGCTGTCTTCGTACTGAAAAAAAAGGCAAATTTAGGTCATGTTTTAAAACTGGGCACTGATCACTTTTAGATTGATAAGTAAATAGTGTAGCTGTGTTTATATTAGAGTAACAGGCAGAAGAACAAATGAGGTTTTCTACACTTAATACTCTTTATTAAAAGATTCGCTTGATATCTAAACAATGCCATTGTATTTTTTTATTTTTTTGCCATTGTATTTTTTTACTCAAGATGGTTAAATAAAGCGCATTATTATTATATTATATTATATTATTATAATGCCATACATAACCAAAGAACTGAGAGGAATTTAGAAAGATTGAACCTTAAATATTTCTATCATAAGAATACATTCCGTGGATTATCTATAATGTTGCTTAGAATATTATTTGTCGTTAGAGTTAAAATTACAAATTACAAACACACTGTGATCAAACAATTTGTAATTAACAGGAAGATCATACGTACGCAATTGGTTGTAAGTTAAAGACCTGCGAACTTTGAAAACTACAAGTTGCTAACTAAAGAATTTTCATAAATAGTGGTTTCTAGGTTTGTTGGCGCTTCGCAAGAGCGATACAAAGCAACAACAACAACATTGACAACATTTTTGGGCCTTTTCCAGGTGAAGCCAATCTGATGCTGATATTGGATTGTTATCTACAAATTAGGTTAATAAACAAAGCGAAACCATACGAATTTATCGCGCTGGACAACCGGTGACTACCAGAAAAGCACACAAATTAGAAATGCAACCCTTTCTGTTTTTTATCAAAATTTTGTAAACGAGCCATACTTGTGAAACATTTAAGAACATCATAAAGGATTATGGTTGTTTTTTCACTAAGATTGAATAATGTAATGTGGACGATATCGATAAATACACTTCTGCTTCGGATAAAATTGATGCGTTTCTGCAGAGCGAAATGAATATATTAAATCAACACAAACCTGTTGCTTGAGACGGTTGAAATTTTCAATAATGACACCAATGAAAAGATTCAAAATGAAGAAGGAACCAAGGATGATGAAGATAACGTAAAACAAATAGCTGTAGAAGTTGTACTCCGGGATTGGTTGTTTGTCAACCTGTTAGAAAAGAAATAAAGACCGGGATAAATATTTTGATCATTGATTTTTCTTGTGATAAATCTAAAATATGAGCAATCATTTTGGAAGCAAAGCAATTACCACATTTACTTTAAAGGCCCGTTAAAACGGATCAAACATGTTGGTCAAACATTATCCAACACTGTTACGTGGTATTGGACTGTGTTTTGATCATTGTTGGATTGTGTTGACTTTTGGATGCTGGAGTGTTCAAACGATTCTAACACCATCCAACAATATTGGATTTCAGTACCAGACACGAAATTGGCGTATTTTTGATCATGCGAACAAACGTGTTGGACGATGTTGGATGAAAAGTTTGAACGAAGTCAAACTTCATCCATCATCGTCCAACACTATCCAACACTATCCAACATGTTTGATTATGCTGTTCAAACGGGTCAAACATGCTGTGTCCAATAATGTTTTATGATGTTTGACCAACATGTTTAATTATGCTGTACAAACGGGTCAAACATGCTGTGTCCAATAATGTTTTATGATGTTTGACCAACATGTTTAATTATGCTGTACAAACGGGTCAAACATGCTGTGTCCAATAATGTTTTATGATGTTTGACCAACATG
>ERZ1740055.152-NODE-152-length-14155-cov-7.548582_pt1 | contig 14155 bp, 11 predicted proteins | sample MGYA00581747_ERZ1740055 | MGnify/ENA primary metagenome ERZ1740055 (study PRJEB43018, sample SAMN04849739) | marine metagenome | isolation source: floating plastic debris | place: Pacific Ocean | collected 2008-08-28 | study: EMG produced TPA metagenomics assembly...
CTCATGGGCTATTGACACGTAGTCCATTCATCCTCGAGGTCTAATTGTTAATTATGCCACTGAGCACTCTTAAATCTTAAAGTTTTAATCTCAAACGTATTATTTTATCATGTATGTAATTCCATATTATTAGAAATTTAACAGTTGTTCTTGTTTAAAATTCCGTGTAACTGGCAAAAATGTGAGACACATCGAAACATGGCTTTTAGAATAAAAAGTATCATAATTTCTTTAAGAACTGCAATTATCAATGTCTGCTGGGATATAGCCTGTGAGAGATTAGTGTCTCGTTATGGCCTTCCAGGGGGAATTAAAGACTTCCATCTGCGTAATACTACAGGAAACAAAGATTGGCACGATTTCCGACGCGATTTTGCCCCGAACAGGCAAAATGGTTGAATTTCACAGCGTGTCTTTGTAGTTCACCGACACCCCAACAAAAGTACAGAGAAATGTACATAGCGAAAATACAAAACACGACTGAACACTTTCTAGTGGGGCTACAGGTCTGTTTAGACAATGAAGTATCAAGTTCACTACTTTTTAAAAACTAGAGTTTTGTTAACGTTATTTACCATTGAATTTTCATACAAATGCTGTTATTTTCAGCCATTTTGCCCACTTAGCTTGTGATAAGGTCTATTAATAATAAAAATATATTCTATATAGGATTGGTAATAATAGAATATATATCTAAACACAATTAAAAATACTTATGAAACACAATTAAAAATATGTATATATAATAATGAATTAAGCTAAATATTTCAAAAGTAATTCTTATAAATTTAAAAGCAGAAAAGTGCAATACCTGTGTCGCATGTGGCTTAAAATAATTAAAAGAAAAGACAGCTGATGTGCATTAACTAGTACTAACTACTTGCAGTCATTATGGGCAACAACACGGTGGCAGTAGCGGGCATAGCCTCGTAAACGTACCATAAATGATAGCGAGTCTTAAGGCTGGTTCACACTTTGGCATAAGCACAAGCATAAGCACTCATGCATACTACCTTTAAAGCGCATGCGTTTCTTCCCAAGATGGCGGACTACAATAAAAAGTTAATAGAAACTTGGCTTTTGGGTTTACCGTTAACTCAACTAAGAAGAAAAAAGAAGCAAGTTGCAGGTACAAAGTAAAAAGAAAAGGAAACATCAACAAACTGATTTTACCAAATGAATACGAATCCTACCCTTTGAAATATCTACTCCTTTATCTATATTTTTTCTTTATTTCAAAGTCTATTGACTTTTTGTTGTAAATGGTATGCTTGTGCTAATGCTTATATTGGCCCGGTTCACACATAGAATTCTTATGATAAAGTCTATGCTTATGCCTGTGCTTACGTCAAATGCGAACCAGCCTTTAATGTTAGCACCCATGGACGACTGTTTGGACTACGTATGTCTCGACAGAATGGTATAGGTTGATGTGCTTTCTGTTCTTACGATCATCGAAATTTACTCAGTGTGCTTTTGTACTTCAAACAGGAAGTCAACCGCTAGGTTGTCAGATAAAAGATCTCACAGACGTAAGCAAAAATACTTCGTTTACTTGCAATGGTTGTGGCCTTCGAAATGGAGAAACACTTTACGTCACTGTTCACGTGACCAACGGCGCTGGCCTCTCGACCACTAGCAACTCAAAAGGTATCTTATTGGACGACTCACCTCCAACTGTTGGTGACGTTATTGACGGAAGTGACGCCAGTGGGAGGGATGTAGAAACAGCCTTGAAAGAATGGAACATATCGATTTCATGGACTGGTGCTGAAGATAGACAGAGTGGAATTAAAGATTGTGTTTGGAGCATCGAGAGTAGCCAAAATACCACGCTATTCAATTTTTCCTTCACAAATCAGATAACTTATGGTAAATCAAAAACCTATCACGCTTTCAGAAAATATAAAGAGTTAAAGTTCTTGAAGGATGAAATCTATTTCAACGTCATACGGTGCTCAAATGGCGCTGGATTACAATCGACCACTAGGTCAAACGGATTTCAGGTGATTCTTTGGCATTATTCGTATTCATATAATTGTTGTTGGTAGAGTTGTAGCCATTGTCCATGTCTTGTTGTTCCCATTGTTATGATTACTATAAGAAAGGATACTGTAGTAGCAATTAGTAGGATTATGAGTGTATAGTGTTTACTGTGGTTCTACTCTAATCGTGGTCAGTCCACCTTATTTGCAGTTTCGTTCATTATTACGTTTCATCAAATCTTTTATCATTTCTACAACAGGAACGATTAAAGACATTTAGTTTATTTATTTTTTGAATTGTATCATGTCCAGTTCTATAGTTTTTAATTCGCAGTCTGATTGGCAAACGAACTGAAGTGACCACAGTTAGAGTAGAACCACAGTAACTACGAAACCTCAATAACGTGTGGAATATGGGCTGCTATCCCATCTTACAAGGATTCAGAAGGTGTCATCCCTTCCTCGATTTGTTTGCTTTCTAATTTGTGCTGTTTGATTAATTACTAAAAGAATGTGGACAACTAATCTTTGATTGACTCATTGGTGAAAACACATAGCTTGTGGGGGTGAGGGATGTTTATAGATAACACAAACGTGTTAGTAGCTTACTGAAAGCTACTAAACACGGAACTAAAGCCTCCTCAGTAACGGGCATTACCCCTTAATCTACTATAAAATTAGTGAGCCAGCATTTTGGCAGTCATGAACAGCTGTTTCGGTGTAGAAGAACGCCAGGGGCTTACCCCTGAACCGGCTGGCTGCCTCGGCTAGATCTTAAAGGCAGCTGTTTTGGCCTTTTGGGCTTCATAAGCAAGAGTATACCTTACAAACAGGTTCAAGTTTCCACAGAATATAAGTAATAGTTAAAGTGTAGTGCTTGTGTGATGTGACTTAAATGATAATCATCAATTATGGATAGCACATACGTACTCTTAGCTAATTAACTCACTAATATGAGCACAAAAACCAAGTTGGTAACTGGCATTAACCCTTAAATCTACCATTTGATTCCACACGGAAGTGATACCACTTCTAATGACGTTTTCGAAATGATTCCCAAATGTTTGAAACTTAAAGAAAGAATTTTTTTTTATCTTCAGAAATTTTTTTGTAGTTATCACTTGCAAACAACTTTTAACTATTTTATGTACATAGATTCGTTTTCTTGTTCATAACTTAGCCCGTGGTTATGAAGTTGGAGAAAGGAAAAAAGTGCTAAAACAGTTAGTTAATTTTTCCTGTGAAATGATTTAGGTGGTGCCCGTGTGGCCAGTCATGGGTGCCGTCAGAGATGGCCTGATCCCTGGTACTGACATAGCCTACTCTACAAGTGCAAAAGTTGTAGCCGCCAACTGGGATGTATTTGCCGCTAACCGCAAGGATCCGGTGGTCAACTACGCATGGGCAGTTGGAACTGCCGCTGGATTGGACAATGTTTTAGCTTTTACGGACATTGGTCTTGTCACAGAAATTCAAACTACTCTTGCTCCTGATGAGCCTGATCTGGAGGTGCTCAAACAAGGGACACAATATTTTGTAACTGTTAGAGCCTTTTCCTTAAGTGGCCTCGGCAATGTTGGAAGCTCCAATGGATTTTATGTTGATACGACTGCCCCAGGTATGTTTTTGACATCGGCAATCTTGTTTCGAAAAAGCACAGGGAGAGGAGATGTAGTCGTAACAATTTCTCAGCTTAGTTTTGTCTAATCATTTCTGGTAAATGTGAACAGACAATGTATATAGTTTGACCTCAGGTGTTACGGTACATTATGTACACTGTGATAGTTAAGGTTAAAGTTGACGGACAGTTTTTTGTGTCTGACGTTTAGACTACCCGTGTTTCACTTGCACCAGGGTAATTGGGTCTGTCGGATTCACCATCATTGTCTTGTGCGTCAGTGCTCATTGGTCAGCTTATTGATCATTAGCCGTAATGTGCTTGTTGAATAGCTTTCTCAAAAAAAAAACTGAAGTGCGTCGGTGATTAAGTGAAGCACGTGGCTTCATCAACTCAAAGTTGAAAAGTTTGATCATTGCAATAATGGAAACTCAAGGCTGACGTTGTGAGCGTTAGGTCGTCATCAAACCAAATACATATCTGAACAGATTTGATTAGAATTCTGCTGAAAATAAATGGCAAAAATGTCACTGTTCATCAGCAGCATGCCTAAATTGCTGCCGTTCTACAAGGCTCTGCTCCATTGCTCTGATGAAGGGGCTAAGGCTTGATACCTCAGCTTTTTGCATTCCTTGTGGCGATGATAAAATTTTTCAACTTAGAGTTGATTAAACCACGTGTGTACACGTGTATGTGATTGGCATTTAGACTCAGAAATGTATTTTTCTTAAGGGAAGTTAGCTTCCTCTGTTCTATATTGTCAACAACAAATTCGCCATGGTACGATTTCTATACAAACTTTTTATGAAAAAGTCGAAACAAGGGTTGCGTAATTATCAATCTGTCTGGAAGGTGGGGTAGTCCTAGTGATAGAGTTGTTTCGTTCCACATGAACGGTTTACCACGAGTTGTCCCGGGGATTAGGGACAACTGTTTCTTATATACACATGCGTACCACTAAAGCGGTTACCCAGCACACGATCTTCGTGCGATTATGAAGCAAGCCGGATTTTTAGCCCATTCCCCGAGATAGCCTCACCCTCGAGACAACTCGGTTGCACGTAAACAAACCCTTATCCAAATTTGGTTATTTTTAGCTGATCTCATACTTAATTTATATCTGTGAAATTTTTTGAAGAGTCCGCTGCAGTTGGCGTTACTCATCGGGTTGTTGAGCAAGAAAACAAACTGATAGCCTTAATTGCTTCTTGGAATGGAGTACGTGACTCGGAGAGTGGAATAAGGAACAGCGAATATTGCATAGGGACAGTTCAGCAGTCGTGTCTAAATACCCTAATTTCTGTTGGAGACGTAACATCCGGTACAATTCACTCATTCCAACCTATGCTTGATGTCAACTATTACGTCAATATATTAGTTCACAATCGGGCAGGGCTGACCACAACGCTAACGTCACGCAAGTTGAGCTTTGATATCACACCGCCGTCCCCTGGTGAGGTAATCGATGGATATAGCAAAGATATTGACTATACAAATTCTACCAATAGTATTGCAGTTCAGTGGAGTGCATTTGAAGACAGCGAATCAGAGGTTAAGAAATGCCAGTGGTCTGTGACACAAAAAACTGTGTCACACAATGGTACATATTTTGGTAATGAAACTGAATTGTTCCAGCAGAATGTTCAAAATTCCGGACAAGCTACCCGCACAGGTAAAAATGACTCAAGAGTCTATCCTAAAAAAATTGCAAACCTTTTCTAGGTAAACAAAGATAATAAATGAATGGCTGTTGTACCACGTAAAAATTAACTATTCATTATCAAACCAAAATGAAAACCGAGGCAAACGTTTGGGAAAATTCGAGAGCAGATCAGTGAAAATCCGAGACGCTACGCGCCTCGCAGGCTATCTACCATCTCATATCCAAGGCGCACTCATGGAATAATTGTTAATGAGTCGGGATTAAGTTACAGTATCTGGGCATGAATAAACAATCGGCATTTGTGTTTGCCTTTTGTTCTCTGCTTTCTACACCGTACTGACGATTCCTATTTAAAGGGCTTCTTGTGAGCCATCTCATCCGTGAAATAAGTCACTTACCATTTTCATTTCAAATGTAATGCCTAGGTTCTATTTTTTTTTCATTTAAGATTATTAAATTATTGCAACTTTCAATTTTTTTTGCGTGTATACGAAAAGAATTTTTCTTAAGAGGTAGAACAAATGTTTCCTTGGAAATTGGATCTGATTTTGTTTCTATCAATTCAAAGGATGAATTGCCTGTCATTTTAAAGAACTGACAAGATCCTCTTCGGATCTGCAGGCATTCCAATCTTCAAATATTCGGAGAACTTTAAAAACTACTGTCCTGAGAAACGAAGGTCCATATGTTGACAAAAGTCAAAGTCAAAAACTTTGAAAGCCAACTCCACTGTTTACCTACCTCGATCTTGTTCGAGTTTGCCAGATTAAGCTTCAGCTAGCATTAAACCTGGAAAATAATATGCGATTCTAATTCGATTCCATAGCCAGAAATTAATCTCAATAACTGTAGAGTAGACTATACTCGCACATTACAAAGCCTGAAAGAAATCTGCCATTTTTGATTGCTGCATTTTTAAGATGCTCGCCCCAATCCTAAAACCCGTGCTAACAGTTGGACGAAGGGTAGCACTTTAGCCCCCTCACAATATCTCATAAAAAAGGACGAAACAGCTGTCTGCGGTTGCAGATGCTAGTTTGTTCCGAGCTCCTATTCACATTGGCTCACTGACAAGCTAATTTTCGCGTGGTACAACAGCCATTCATTTAGTATTTCTGTTTATCCATTTTGTGGCTGATAGGTTTTTAAGTAGGATGACATTTTGTACATGGTATCTCTGCATTGGTCTAATATGATGGTTGGCTTACCTTAATTGTAGCGTCAAATTAGACGCGGACCGGTTTGGTTCAATGTCGTTTATTAAGAAACTTCCAGAAGAGCGTGGATAAATGATTTCAGCAGATTTCTTGTTCAAAGATGAACCCCATAGTTTTTTCCTGATCCGGGAAAACTAGAAGTGGATGCGATCCGGATACAAGAAGAAAAGAGAAAATATGATTCAAATGTTGAAACTAATTAATAATAAAGATGTAACTTCATCAATTCGTGAGTTTTTGTTTATAATATCGAGATACTTATAATATAACAAAGAAAGTTAGAAAACATTTTCAAGTAAAGTTGACAATATTTTTTAGAAAAATATGAAGTTTTTTTAGATATTTGCAGTTAAGCCTAAGATACATTGTAAATTCAAGGATTTTAAATAGCAGTTTAAAAAAATTAAGGTTGCTTTAAGTGGCCAAACCAGTGTCAAGATGGGTCAGCCTAGAGCTAAATAGGTTTTCTAATTCTTTGCAAATTTCTATTATTTTCAGGCTTAAGTCTTATACCTGGGACAAAATATGTTAGCGCCATCACGTGTGAAAATGCAGACGGTTTCAGTGTGACCGCAACATCAGATGGTGTAATTGTTGACGTGACGCCTCCTATCAATGGCCGTATTTCTGATGGAAGTATTCTTGCTAAAGATGTGACTTATCAATCATCCACAACTCAAGTACAGGCATCATGGGAACCATTCAGTGATCTTGAAAGTGGGATTATGGGATACCGATGGGGTTTAGGAACTGCACCCAGTAGTGATAATGTCATCGAGTATGTTGAAGTTGGGAAAAAAACTTTTGGTAGTAAAGAAAACGCCACGCTTTCTCCAGGTGTGAGGTATTACGTGACCGTCGAAGCTACGAGTGGCTCCAACATGACAACAGAAGCATTCTCAGATGGTTTTACGGTTGATATCACGCCACCCGAGTTATCACAGTTATATTGAAATAAGATACTCGATAATAACATACTAATGTCAATGATACTAAAGGTCTTTTAAAAACGCTACATGAAACGCGTCGGCGAGTAGGTGTACAACCAAACGGATTTAGACAATTCCAAGTTGAAAGTCCTGTGATCATTGGCGTAATGAAACCCTCCCTCTCTCATTAGTGCCTCAAAAACATATTACGATCATTTTCTATAGTAAATTGAAACAATAGAACGCTAACTGTCTTGTGTTTTATTTTCAGCTGTCAAGCAATAACCCAAACTGGTTAAAATCTGGCGAAAAGCTATCTGCCACGTGGACATCACGGGATGCTGAGAGCGGAATTTCTAAGACGGAATATTGCGTTGGTTCGACACCCGACGGCTGTCAAATCAAACGCATGACAGACCTTCCTATCAATGCTGAGAGGGTAACATGCCACGACTGCAGCCTCAATCTATACACAACATATTTTATTACTGTTCGCGTGTGGAACGCAGCAGGTCTTTTTACCATTGGTACAACAAACGGAACGCGGTTTGACGCTACTGCACCAATAACAGGAAAAATTCATGTGAAGAAACCCATTGTTTCTTGTATTCACAATTGCACATTAACTGGGAACATCACCGGCTTTGCCGATGAGGAGAGCGGCATAAAATCCTGTAGTTTTGCCGTTAGAAATTCAACTCATTACCTTACAGGTTTTGTTAATGTTGGTTTGTCTGGCCGTATCTTGGTATGGGGTTTAACTTTCACGCATGCGCGTTCATATTTTCTGGAAGCTGAGTGTGAAAACAACGCTAGAATGGTTTCAAGGCGAGCTCAATCCCCGCACATTCTTGTGGATGCCACTCCACCTACGAAGGTAGATGAAGTTTGTTTTGTAGACATCGTTTATAATACTAGCTTAATAATAGCTTATTTTTAGGTAATAAATGCATAAATGCTTTTTTCTCTTTTAGAGAAAGTAAAATTAAAATTCATGCTACCGCTTAACAGATACTTTCGCATTTAACGACATTGAAATCAAGGCTAGTGAACAATTTTCTTTTACCAACGTAGTCTAGACCATTAGAAATTCTGAAAATGTATCAGGCCGCACTTCATCCTTTTTTCCCTGGACACAGAGAGATTTTCCTAGATCCTGTTCGTATAACAAGAGAAGAAGTGTTTATTAACATCCAAATGAAAACCAGATGGAAATTTTTACAGTTTAGCAAAATGTGTTGCATAAAATATCTGCTGAAAACTTAATTTGTTGTCAGGTCAAAAGAAAATATGGGAAAATATAAGAAAAATAGCCCCCCTTCTTCCCCCCGAGAGCTTTACATGAATGAATACGATTAAAAATTAGTTGTTGAAACCAAATAAAATGTTTGTTTCAGGGATCGGTCATCGTTAGTGAGGACAGAACACACGATGTTTTTGGAATCCATTCTGGGTGTCATCTGTATAACAAAACCATTCGAGCCCACTGGTTCAGGTTCAATGACGAAGAGTCTGGCATAAGTACATTCCGCGTGGGGATTGGAAAGCAACCATTTGCAGATGACGTCAGACCTCTTACTGAGGTCGGAATTACCACTAACGCAACATTGAATTTGATTGACGTGTCATCCATCGACCCAGGCGACGTTGTGTATGTGACAGTTCAAGCGGAAAATGGTGCTGGCTTATTTGAACGAGCTAGTTCGCCGCCGACAAGGCTTATTCCAGCATATAACGAAGTATACATGAAGGAAGGCGATTTTTATTGCCTTAATCTTTTTTAAATTTCGAATTTCGCCATACATCAATATTTATCGGCAAATAGTGTCAAAACCCGAACGTACGTAGGAGAGAATTTTTTTTAAACTTTTGTGTCAAGTGACAACCTTGAAAACATATTAACCCAAGGACAAGGTAGACAATTTGTGTTATTGTAACATCAATTAGTTTGACATGAATATTGTGTGTAGATTAACACGTGGACAATGCACTACTCTGAAGACTCAAAAAAAAAAACATTTTCACTTCCAGAGAAACCAGCTACTGCCTGAGATAGAAAGTAAACCAAACTTGAATAGTTTGTTTTAGAAATTAGTGAAGCTAGAAGGTTGAGATTTTTTGAAATATCGATGTAAGTTTAGTTAGAGCCGACACATCTCAATTTATCTAATAATGGTTACTGTTTACGGCGATTCAATAAAACTTTCAAACACAAGTTTGCAAGTCATAGGTCTTAGTAGGAGTCTTTGTCACACTTTTAGTGTTGTGGTCTGGGTTCGTGGTCCTACAAACCACTCAGGCCAGTGTACACTCCAGGGAGATATTGTTCAAAATATAGTTTGGTCTAACTCTCATTTAAGCCAAAATTCAAAATATAATTTCTTCACAAAATGTAATTGTGCTTATGAAATATTGTTCAGATTATCTAATTAATCTTTTTCCAAAAATTTGATTGGTTGTTCCGAGCAAGTCTCTGATATTACCGTAAATTGCATTCTTTTGAGTCTTTTTAAAAATCGCCCTTCTTTTGATCAGTTAATCAAAAACCTAGCTGAAAATGTTTATTGTTACAACAACAAATCACTGCTCGCAAAACAATGATCTACAGCATGCGGCGGTAATTCTTTTTTACTCGAACTGTAAAAAATGGATAATTTCTTGATTCTAAAAGTTATTAGAAAATGGATAAGGCCATGAGAATGAAAGTAATAGAATACCGTCCAAGGGTTTTCAGAAAGTGGCGCGGCTCATGTCCATTAATCATTATTCATTATTTTCTGAAAATCGTGATTTTAGCCAGTCGTAAAGAGATTTATTTGACCAGGACCCCATCTCAAACACATTTACAACAACGACGTCGTTTATTAGCTTGATAATTTCTAAAGCCATTTATTAGGTATACAAATACCTGTTTATTTATACAGAACAAACAGCTTATTATGGACCAAGTTGCACGTCAGATATTTACAAGTATCATGCATGCATAATTGTGTGGTACAAAACTGAGAGTACATAATTAATCCGGTTCACTTTTTACAGAACCTCTTCTTGAACAACACTCTCACTATTTGACAGGAATCTTGAACGACTTGCAGTGTGTGGAGGATGTTAGTTTTGATCTAAATTGTAGTTCTTCTTCAGTACTTGTGCGCAGTTTCCGTGAGTCGTCTCACTGAGACTTTTGATTTAAATATGCAATCTGAGCTCACTGAATTGTACGTGCGCGATTCGTAAATGACATTGCAAAGTTGAAGCAATTGCAAGAATTTGAATAAATTCTTAATTGTGCATGATAGCGTAGCTCAAATAGTATACAATATAAATTGCAAAATTGATCTACGTAAACAAAAACTGCAAAATACACTCGGAGAGAAACCTGTTCAAGTGAATTTAAAATTACGTAAAGAGTGTTCGTTATTGAAATTACAGCACGGTTGTGAGGATTTTTATCTAGCCCTTTCTCGTCCATTTTTAACAATTTTACAGTTTTCAGTGTAGTAAACTATAAAAAAACTTCGTCAGTATTTTCCTTCGTTCTTATTGGCCATTGCAACCTATGATTGGTTGACAGCCAATCATAGGTTGACAGCCAAAAGAATGCGACTAAGACTTATGCTAAAATCGTGTTGTTGCATGTGATTAACCAATCCGTAGATGGCTCAATTTTAACCGTAGATGGCTCAATTTTCGAACGATCTCGTGTTTTATATCTATCCACAATGCATTGCATCGGTCCCAGGCTACTGTTCCATGCCGGCAAAATATCAATTTATGCAAATCTCGATCCTTAATTTACATAAATTTCATTATTGTTTTAGCCATTTTGTTGAACCTGAAAATTCCCTATTTCAGTTTTCTCCTCAAAACAAACTTTTTGATATTATCAAAATAATATCATACACCGTTCTTTTCGTACAGGCCTTAACTTTAATGTATTACAACAACGATTATGCTAGATTGTCAACACTTATTACCCTAATAATTCCGAAAGTTGTCATTTTTAAAGTTCTGCATTTTAATTTTTTTCATAACGAGCAAACATGCCATACATGGGCTATTTCTTAGCACAATATTTTTGTTTTGCCATTAATTGACCATTTCATACACTGGTTGCAGTAACGGACAGTTTATTACGCGAACGTTTTTTAAATTTGTCACGTTTAACTCCAAGTTATGCAATCGGGAGCACGAATCAATGACTAGATTTGTTAACCGCGGTACACCAAGAGAGAACTTTCTAATCTTTTTACAGTTGATGAGGCTCAAAGTTCCTAATGCATGGCATCTGAAAAGGTAAAAGAAAGAAATGACCAGTTTTTCACATCGAAGATGTTACGGCACATAAATTTTACGTATCAAACTAGGAGATAAAACATCTGGTAATTTCAGTCTTATTAATTGCTCCAACCGCACCACCATGTTTATAATTACAGTCCAGATGGTAAGACCTCGTCTGCCTTTGAACCCTTGTGCTGTGATCTGAAAATTTGCGTGACCTTCTTTTCCACTTAAGCTAACTCAGCTTTCCATCCTTCCGAGGTAGGTAAGTGAGTAGCAGTGTCTGCTGGGAGCTAACCTGCGATGGATTAGTGTCCAGTCTAGCGAGAGTTAAAGACTCTAATCCGCTTAACACTACAGAAACCGGAGATAATCGCCGGCTCCAATGAGACTCGAAAAAACGATTTAGCATTAGCTTTTGTCAATATTCCTTATGCAGTGTTGTTGTTGTTATTAATACTAACATTATTTCTATTATTATTATTATTATTATTAATATTATTTGTCAGTATAAAATAAGGTAATACCTGAACTGTATTTTGCACCTAATGTTGCCACGGGCAGGCGCACAGCTTTGCATTATCACACTGCGCACCTCAGGTGAATGGATTTCGATAGATCCCAGTCCTACTCGATTGAGACATATTTTATCAAGCCGCTGACCAGTTCGAACTTTCAAGTCCAGAGGTCTGTTAACACTCTGCAATCCTCCTATCTGGATCAATTCCGCTGATGAGCAACGTAAGTTGACGCGATTGAGGTGAACAAGGTCACTTATCTGTAGTTTCTTAACATAGTCACAGTTGATGTCAAACTCGCAGTTGCCAACTAATCTTGAAAAGACAGCTTTCCTTGGGGTTAAATCCCCGCTACATTTAAAGATTCTGAGGGTGGGGCAATTGATCTGTACACGTGATAAAGAGATACCTGTGTCTCGTAGTGCAAGCTTTGTAAGTGATCTACAGTGTTTAGTGTCAAGCCGCAATTCGCTCCAGTCGGTCACCAGCTCCATCCTTTCAATGCTTGGGTTCAATTTTAAGAAATTTCGAAAATGTTCATATGAAAGAGATGGACAGTCCAAAAGATGCAAAGTTTGGATAATTTCGCTTGAGGCAGAAATCTTATGCAGTCTACAATTGCCGTTAACAACAAAGAAAAGAACGGCGTTAGCTTGTAGCTCGATTGTGAGCAAGTCATCGCATTCGGAAATCGCGACAACTTCTAGTTTGGGCATGACGCAGACTAGATCCTCAATTCGCGAACTTGGAAGGCCGTTAGCCATAAAAATAGCGAGTGATTTAGACTCTAAAATAAGTTTTCTTGGTGCAACTATATCGTCGAAACCGCTGAACCCGATTATCAGAGATTTGAGTGAAGAGAAGTGTTTGATTAATAAATTCAAAGTCTGGGCCGATATTGGCAAACATCGAACTTCAAGATTAGTGAGTAACTGGGCGTGCTTGGACAAAGCAAGTCGCCTCAAAGGAGCCATTTCGTACAACTGGTCATACATGACGTCTCTCATTCCATAGGGCATGCATTCAAGGCTTAGCTCTCGCAAGTGCAGTTGATCAAGGACAGAAACAAGATTGCCATTGCAAAGTTTAAAAATGTTCAGACTCAGCTTCAAAGTTTCCAGCTTAGGGAATTTTTTTGCAAATGTCCTCAAATCTCTTAAACGAACTCCTCGCTTATGTAGTTTTGGCAACTGAGCAAAGTCCTCCGCAGTTTTGCACCATTTGCTAAAGAGGGCACGATGGTCGTCCACGGTCAGACTTCTTAAGAGTGGGCCACATTTTAGCGAATTTATAAATGTTGTGTTCCACGACATTGATGGCACATCGAGAGAACGTAGAGACTCTAAAGCTGGCAGAAGACGCCTGACTTCATACTCTACAAAAATTGAGAGAGAACATCTTAAACTGCGTTCATCATTAGGGTGAGGGAGACCGGGCGTGTGATTGCATATTTTTAATTATATAGTTAGTCTATTTTTCTATTTCCATTTACTAACTAGTCAGGCTTAATTTCTCATTCAACAAGCCCATAAAGCTTACATCGAGGTGTGGCCGTACAGAAACATAATTAAACCGAGAAGGATAACATTTGAATCGAGCCTAATGCTTATAGTGGGACGTGGACGAAAACTTAACTACAATTTTAGATTACATATACGTGCTAGTTCTAAATACTTGTCACATAAACAACAGTGTAGTTTGTTTTCCTTGTTTTTTTTCATTATCTCATTTTCAATTGACGGCGCACATAAATTATTCTTGATATAATTTAGCCCAGAAACTTGGCCACGAAGAAAAATATAAAAGTATATAAAAGTATAAAAACACATTTTAGCTGCAAACACTTTAAGCGATATCGATATTATTTTTTGTCGTAACAAAGAGAAAAACGATACAACAACAACAACTCTTTATTTTTCCCCTTTGATAGTACATGGTTACATTATA
>ERZ1740055.153-NODE-153-length-14151-cov-7.915153_pt1 | contig 14151 bp, 7 predicted proteins | sample MGYA00581747_ERZ1740055 | MGnify/ENA primary metagenome ERZ1740055 (study PRJEB43018, sample SAMN04849739) | marine metagenome | isolation source: floating plastic debris | place: Pacific Ocean | collected 2008-08-28 | study: EMG produced TPA metagenomics assembly...
ATCTGTTGCGGGAGCGTGTTGCGGGAGCAAGCTCCCTCGTGTGTATCGGCCTTAACGCATCATAAATCTCGTATTGATACATAATTTGAAACAATTGAGATAAATTCAATGCATAATATAAAATGTTTACAAAAATAATGTTTATTCCAGTTAGAGATAATTAAACATTTCTTTTTAGTTTTTGTTTCATTTCCAAGACTTAATAAAAATTTCAGTGGTCCATTAATAGTTGTGTATTAGTTTCAGTAGAACCGATCAAGCTTAATGTTCAATGAAACTAAAAGAAAATATTGAATTCACTTCAGTTTCCTATTTTTTTTTTTCACACGTGGTGTAACAATTCATTTTAAAACTAAATTTTTAGATTTGCGAGCAATAACTCAGTTAACTACATTTTACCTGGTTCAATAATTCATTCAATTAAAATTAAAAATTATAAATAACTATTTCGATAAATCATTCAAAAGTTCATACTACAAAAACTGCAGCGTTCAGCTCTGATATACTTGCTTAATTTAAACTTTTAATTTATTATTTGGATTACCAAAGCAATAGTCTTTGATTCAACTGAGTAAGTTTCAGCTGTGTGGCGTGAGCATCAATGTTTCGTTTGACTAAAGGTTGATTAAGCTCGCTCCTGTAACGGAAAATTGAATAGCCATTCATTGTGATTGATTTTCAATTTCTAACCAACGTCACTTCCAAAGAAAAAAAGTACCAGGCTTCATAACAAACCACTCCACAAAAACTACGAATGAAATGACGCAATGGGCCTCTTGATCTCCAAAACGTATAAGGTTTTCCAGTGAAGTCACGTACCATCATCCAAAGACAAGGGGTTCTTGTCCAAGAGGTAGTGACTGCCACTTTAATAGAAAAAGTTACTGCGAATCCAAGTCTTCATCCTGGAAAAATTCAAAACAGGAAAGATTAATTAACAAGAACAGCAGCAAAGTGATCAAATGTTCTCTTAGTGTGCTTTCATATCATTAGGTGGCCTAAATCATAAAACTGATAAAAATGCATGATACAAACTCCACAAACAAAATTGTCGTTCACTACAAACGATATATTTGGATGTTTTTTTTTGTTTTATCGGATTCTATTTTGCAATCGCTTAAACACGGTATTTCGAAACGTCATGACTTGCAGTGCAAAGATTACTTACTTTCAAGAGGCATTTATGTACATCAAGTCACAAAATTTTTTCTCACTTAATTGGTTAGTCGTTTAAAAGAGCAACTTAATTTTATCGCCACGATAACGATTCCTCACTGGGATTATCCATTGCGTATTTATTCAGCTCATCATAATTACTATTCACTTGACCTTACCAGTTAGCACAGCGCTTCACCTGGTTTAATTTTCAATATTACAGTCTTTCACAGATCAAATTGTCAAGCTCATATTCAACTATTTTCCAATATACATGCATGTAAACTGGTACGCGTCTGTTCCCACACACATTGAAGCGTAAAAGCGCGGAACAAAAATGATCCATAGTCGAATACTTTGTGATTTTCTAAAAGTACCATACCGTTGAGCTGTGACCCCGAACACAAATCCCTACGCTTCCTGTTTCAAGATCATCTTCAGAGCTATTTCCAATCTCTTGTGATGTCTGTTCTCCCTGCATGAACAAACAAGAAGCGTTTGAGAAACATATTCCAATCTTTTGTGACCACACTTGATTGCAAAGCTTAGGAATTTTTGGAGCGATTCAGAAAAGCTAGTTTATTGCTTTGGTTACAAAGTTGAGATGATAGCATTCGTAACTGACAGTGCTAAAAACATACTATCGTGATTTGCATCATGCATTATGGAGGCAAGAGCGAGGATAGCAAAGCTGTGTGCTGCAAATACGCCATTTTAAAAATGTAACCTTCATTATCATCACTACGCGCGGCCAAATAATTAACTGCCTTTCATAGCCGTAGCTAGGATTTTTTCAGTGGGGATGGGGAGGGGGGGGGGTTGTTGTTTGCATGGTTAGCTACGGCCATGTCTTTTCGCGGGCCAAATGGTAAACGTGCGGGCTTCAAATGCAAAAAGGCCGCGAAGTTCCCACAGAAGATAATATGTTATAAGAAAGGCTTAATGCTTGTGGGATGTGAAAAATGATAATCACGTATAGAAGGTACATGCATGTTAGTGGGCACAAAGGTTACGCATTTAAATAACTACAGTGAAATTCGATCGGACCTTAACCCTATCAAAACCGCTGGAGCACCCTTACCAACTGCACCTTGCAAATATTGCTATAAAGAATCAGTGGATACTTCAATGCCACTCAAATGGGGCAAAAACTACTGAGATTGTGTATGTATCTCGGCTATGAGCAATAATAATACATACATTTTCTCGATTATGTACACAACCTATCAAGTGTAGCTATAAGAGAGAAGCCAAAAACTTGAAGCTTCAACGGAAACTAAAGAGCCAGTGACTCCCACCAACTGACCTATTAACCCATATAAACCAACAAGTAGAGAGAGACGGTTAATTTGGTTTGTCCACCTGTGCCCAAGGAAGACTTACTCGTGTACGGTGGCTGTTAACGGCGTGTACCACAGCATCTTCAATGTTGACAAACAAATGGTGACTGCCAACCTCTTTCATAAAGTGGCCCCTCTCTAACATCTCCAGTACGCTATCTGTTAAAAGAACAAAATTTTCACTATTAACATTAAAAATATCACATAATATCGAAAACATGTTCATTAATACGAATAATACTAGAGGCTATTTTATGGGTGCGGCGAGATACAGATTTTAACTTTCGGGATTTCTAAGACAAAAAATTAAAATATGGCATCTCTAACTATCCATGCAATATGTGATCACTTCTAAATTTAAGAAAAGTCAAGGTTTACTTACATGAACACTGAGCTAGATAGATGTTCACTCCAGCACTACTGTACTCTTTAGCTAGCTGTGAAGACATGCAAGTGATTCATAAAAGTTACAGATCACGGCCAAATCAGCCGGGTCAATGGAAGTGAAGTAACTAACACAAAACGTATGCAATAATATCTTTTTCATAAATCATAAGCTGCGAGTTATTTCAGTAATCAGTGAGAAATATTGAAAATAGGGGATCATAGTAGCAAGAAAGTTATTTCAGTGAATTTCCTTGATCGGTCAAGAGATTTCAAAACCAGTCAAGATATTACTTCTTTTATATAAAGAATTCAAGTCACGCAAAACAAAGTAAACTAATTTATGGAAATTCTTAATTCTACAAGCTAGCATAGGTTTGTTTCAGCTATGGATACGTCCTGAATCTGTACCTTTCAAGTTTAACATATTATCAACCTGTTCCTTAGTAACAATAAGAATCATTTCGATATTCAAAACAAATAAAATTAAAAGATTTTAAAAACAGAATACAAAAAACAATTACTATTTCTCTTCATGACGAGAAAATAACGGTCCTTTTCTAGGGTTTTATCAACTGTTTCGATCACCTTACCGTGTTTCATAAATTGGTTCAAATGTTGAGGATATTACATTCAAAAGCTTCTATTACAAAAAAACTTCAGATGAAGGTATCAAGGAGATCACTAACCCGGATCAAGGGTGATTACTTAACCGTATCAAAGGGACCACTAACCCGTATCAAGGTGGTCACTAACCCGTATCAAGGTGGTCACTAACCCGTATCAAGGTGGTCACTAACCCGTATCAAGGTGTTCATTAAACCGTATCAAGGTGTTCACTAACCCGTATCAAGGTGGTCACTCCGACTGAGTCAATGAAGTTAAACGTGCTAGCATCCACAACAATTGTATGTATAACATCCGGGTCTTTGTTACCATTCTCATTTTCGCCCACCGATGTATTCAATTCGATTTCATCTAGAGTCTGGATGTGCTAATCAAGAAAAGTCAAAGACCAGGATTAACTGGCACCATCATCATCACTTGTAATCAACCTCGCCATCCCTACGATCTTTATGACCATGGCCATGCACAGCAGATGGTTAGGATCGTGATTATGTGGGTGATAGTCACGATTCCTATCATTACTGTAATCATCATGCATAATTACTCGTGCCCAGGCCGTAAGGCTGGCACGAGTCAAGGCTTATCACCGATATGCTCAAAATAATTCTGACCGTCATCATCAACACCAACGGCATTATCTTCGTCCTCTTTATTACTATCATTATAATCGTCATCAGTTTAACTATCATCATATCTAAAAACAATCATCATTATCATCACCATCAGTATTATGACCGTCATTATCATAACCATCATCATCGTGACCATCATCATCAAGACCATCATCATCAAGACCATCATTATCGTGACCACCATTACCATGAACCGTCATCAGCATGACCATCACTGTCGTGACCATCATTATCATGACCATTATCATAACTATCAGAATATTGCGACGTGTTGCACTGTGATAGTAAGAACCATAACAAATCACACTGGTGACAGGAGAGGTCGGGAGCAAGATAGACACAAGTATTTTAACGCAAAACAAACTTAAATAGCTTGTCATAAAAAGATGTTTTCTTTAGTTTGACATGAAAAAAAAAACAATTATTTCAAAGATTTGAGATCTTATCTTGGCTTACGCTTCCAAAATTATGAGCTGATAAACATGAGTAAAATAAGGACACTTTTGATGCTGACATGATTCGACAGACTTGCCGTCATCAGAGCTACAAATTACACTTGGTGAGCTAAGGAAAATATAAAGTTGGTTACAATAGCATATATCAAAGAATGAAAAGTTTGAAAAATGAGAGTTGAAAATTACATAAAACGTTTTTCAAAGCGCTTATTTTTAACGCTCTAAGCTTTTTACGAGTAACTGAGAGTCAAGATACTTCACAACAGCGGCTCACATAATTATATCTTTGAAACAATAGTAAATGCCCTCAATGAAAAAGACAAACCACAACAACGGGATCACTGCCCTGCTCATTTCGACAAGTGTGTTGGTTCTTGAAAGTCCAGGTTTAACGTCCTTATCCAAGAAGAGTTTAAAATTCACGCGTTTAACTTAATTATTTGATGATGCTACTAATGATGACAGGTGACCTACCGAATAAAGTTTCCATTAAAGAAGTCGAGAAATTTAACATCTTTTTAAAACACCAAAAACTCGTTAGCGAGCTTTGAGATTTGCACATATGCAGTAAAACATAAAAAAAAAAAAAAATTAAGGCCGTAGAACTTCTGTTGCCTGCATTTTTCTCCCAAAGCTTTCGGCGTGCGGCTAAAAACAAAACAAATAAGTATATCTGACTTACCCCATTTGGAAGCGAAACTGATGTTTGTATGGCGACTGTTTCACTTTCTATGTCTTCTCCATCGCTGTGCAGAGAATTGTTTTCTTCAGCACTTGGATTACGAAAAGAAGACATTCTCTCAAACTTTAAAACTATCTCGTTTTCCTTTGTTGTTGGTTTTGAAGGGTCGACTCCTGTTAGCTCTGCAACAGCATTGACAAAGTTTTCCGCGTTGGCAAAGAAGAGCGACGATTCGTATCTGAAGACTTTTACTCCAGGAACTTCCGTTGCCTGTACCAGAAAGAATAAAATAAGAACATATGGTGCATAAAGTAAAAAAGGTAAACTATTCTCAAACAAAACTTATCAGTTAAAAAATTTAAGCAAGCTGCATCGGCAGCAATCCTTGAAGCACTAGCCAAATCACCTTAATACTCATTTATCAGCGTGAAGGCCCGTGATGGTCTGGTATTATAGACTTTTAAGTAATGAGGAAGGCGTCAGCGACGGCGACGGCAAAGAACAAGTAAATACAGTAACTGCGCATTAAAACGCTTCGGGCTGAGCACCTGCAAGGAGTTATCGTTAAAAATAGAACGTGAAAAGAACATTTTAGAGTTCTCGGGATTACAAGGACATAAAAACAAAAACAAAAAGTATTTTTTCAGCTTCATGGAGAAACATTCCATCGTTTTCGTTAACTTACAGAAGACGGAGAAAATAAGGCGGAGACGATAAAACCCTAAGAAAAGTTGTTCTTCTACACAAAGAAGAAGATTGCTAATTAGAAATGTGATTTTTCTGAGCCATCGTCGTTGCTGTTCCCGTCCTTCTTGTTCAAAGTCCCTAATAGCATGCCGGTATTGTAATATACAGGGAGACTAGAACTAATTTACTACTTCAGATGAAGCATCATTTTTTTCTGATAACCATAAAATTCTCCGTGTAGCTTTGGTTCTATAGTTCTCATTGGCGAGTCTCCCAAGTGTAAGACATGACCTTATTTAAGGGTTAGATAATTTCAGTTCGTGTTTTGCCTACAATTGTAGATGCACGTGCTCTTCACAAAATGAACGAGAAATTGTTAATATTGCCTTAATAAACGGCTTCTTTCGCGCTTAAGTCGCTTCTTGCGTTCTTTACAACTGATAAGAAAATAAACTTCACATAACGCATGCTCTGATTGGCTGTAGTTTCGTTTTATGAAACTAAAAGAAATCACGGGATGACGTCATTTTTTTTGTATGAAGAGATTATTTTCTAAAAGTAATAAAACATAATCGTTTGTGTTTCCAGACAATAGTAGAAAACGCCATGGATTAGAAGAACATTACTCGAAAAGTAGCAAGAAATTTCGGCCAACACGCGTTCTCTTCAGTTCTTCATAGTCTTCCATTTAACAATTAGAGTACGAGCTCGCAATTTCTATCGCCTGATCGAGTGAAACTGTCAAATTGATAATGGTAAAAGCTCAATGCTTGTGGGATGTGGCTATAAAAATGAGCTCAAGCATAGTAGCTAGCTTGAAACAACCATATTGGGCACTATTGCCACGTTGGTAGCGGGTTTTACCCCTTTAAACTACGATAAAAAATAGTGAGCCTGATTGCTAGCAGCCATGAACAGCTGTTTCGGCCTTTTTAGGCCTCATCAGCATAGCATAGCTAGCAATGAGGCTCAGGTTCCCAAAACGAACATAAGTAATGGCAAAAACGTAATGCTTGTGGGATGTGGCTATAAAGATGAACCCAAGAAAAGATAGCACAAACGTGCTAGTAGCTAACTTGAAACTAATATATTGGGCACTATGACCACGTTGGTAGCGCGTTTTACCCCTTTAAACTACCATAAAAAATAGTGAGATAGTCAAGTTGATACTTCAAATTCATATTTTCTTACCTTTGAAAATGTTAATATCATATTTTGTTGCTATTTTCGTTTTCTCTGGGATTGCTTTCTGAATATGAGCGTTTAGGTCCTCTTACGAAACGTTCGAAAAGCGAAAGGGACGCCGTATTGAATTCAATTGTTTACATCCCGCAGACGCTATCTATCATCTGATAGATAGCGAGTACGCTAGCCAATCAGATTGCAGTATTTGCCATAGATAGTGAGTAGATTTCTACTAATATTGAAAAGAAACACCTGCGATGTTGTTTTATTTCCTTCTTCAAAGACCACAGTCAGGTTTCTTTATTTTTTAATTAAATGCACATCTCTGTCTGCATGTGTTTTACGAGTATCTTCTGCGGTGATTAGGCCATGCAACTCGACTAATACATAAAAATATAACACCGTCAATTACAGCTTAATTCATAAACGTTGGGTTTAATTGCTGCTTCGGGATGTTAATCTTCAAAGCAAATGCTGGGTTGAGAAGTGTTTCAAAAACATACAACCTATCATGGCAGTATCGTTTCAAATTTATATATCTAAACAATATTAATCTCTTTTAGATTTCGAAATGTCAGCCGATTGAATAACCTGGATTAACTGTAACAAAAACATATCTTTTTATGTTCTTGAAAATGTCTGTTCCGGGAATCTGACCAAGGAGCACGCGATGAGGCCTTTGGAATTGCAATGTGAGACAACGATTAGTTTTAGAACACTCCAGAAAGTATTTTTCAGTTATGTAAAAATATTAAAAAATCATTCAAAAAAATTGAGATTGAAAACAATCATCAACTATCAGTTCTTTAGAGGGAACGAAACACGATAGCAAAGCTATCTGCTATGTGATTCTAAAGCTTGCCAAAGGGTTGGCTATTTGAATAAACAAGTCCTTCAGATAGGAAACATGATAACAAAGTTCTCCAAAGGGATAACGAATTGAACAAACAAGTCCTTCCCAAAAAAAATGTGATTCTAAAGCTTGCCAAAGGGTTGGCGATTTGAGTAAACAAGTCCTTCCGAGGGAAGAAATTGTAATCCTAAAGCTCTCCAAAGAGGTAGCGATTTGAATAAAAAGGTCTTCCGACGAAATGAAATGTGATTGTGCAAAGCTTGCCAAGGGATTCGCGATTTGAATAAACAAATCTTCCAACGGAAGGAAAGGTGTTTTTAAAGCTCGCCATGTACTGGCGATTTGGTTAAACAAGTGTCTCCGAAATATGATTGTTAAGATTACTAAAAGGTTGGCAGATCGAATAAACCCAACAAATCCAGTAGTTTACATTATCAAGTAAGATTGGATAATGTAGCATTGTAGTAACAACTATCCAGTCTGCACTGACCAGTATTTACAAATTATTCAAGGAAAGAAACATTTTGTATTGTAAAGGAAATTATAAAACACAGAGTAAATGATACATGTTTCCTTAACTGAAGTGCTAGAAGAATTGCAACACATTTTGTTGCCACTATATATCGGTAACTCCATGTAAAAAAGCTTAGTAATTCGGTATGAACTTCAAATACGATGTCATCTTCAGAGCTCTTCGATAGCGTGAACATATAAGATCTTTAGAGTAAACGTTCTCGTTAAATATTCAGAATTTAGTCGGAACAATTGAAATTGCTTACATCATCATTTACTACACTTTATTAAATATACAACCTTGGTTCACTATCCAAAATCCGCACGCGCGATGGTTCAAATCGATCACGTGATTTGGATCCATTTGTCGATATCTTTACAACCGTGTTTTTTTGTTCACACAATGCTTTAGATAGAGGTTCATTGCACAACAAAAAACGCTGAATATATGAGTCAAAACGATTTTTTCTGAGCTTTTACTCGACAAGCGAAAGTTTCAGCTTTTGACAAACTTCAATGAATGCTTCGCTGCTCCTGAAAATTATAACTCCTGTTTGCGTAATCCTTCATTGCACTTAGTTCCTAAAGGACTGCTAATGAATTATAAAACAAGGTAACTTGTCAAATTTCTTTTATAGTTTTAGTTTTAGCTTTTGACAAATTTCATCAAATGATTCGCTACCTGCACCTAAAAATTATCCTGTCCGCGTAAATAAATTAAGTTCTTTTCTTTAAGCTTTCTTCATGCACAGCTTTTTTGTGATTTTTATTCTATTTCATTTAAACTACGTCATCTTAATCACGTATTTATTTATTTCAAAGATTCTTATTTATTCAAATTCTTGCTTCAAGTCATGTATCGCGCCATGCAGTGCTGTAAACTCAGGTTGTATATTAACAGGATTAGAGATATAGTTCGTCTTTTGCTTACAATAAGACGAGTTTGCTGGCCACACACGGAACTCAAAATTGTCCATAATGCACTCAGCTTCGCTTCGTGCATTATTAAAATTTCTCGTTTATTTTGCGGCCACTGCGAGCGTCTAATTTTTCGCAAAACCTTAAATGTAAAAGTTAATAAGCTTTTGGGTGAAGAGGAAGTGGTATTTGAAAAATACATGAACCAGAAAATGATGGTGTTGGTTTAATGAAGAAGAAAATAGTACTGTGATGTGGAAGAAAGATACTACAACGATGATAGTCATAAAAGTCATTATGGTTCTGATTGGAATTTCAAAACAGGGTAATTTAATTCCTAATTATTTCCTTTGAAACTGATTGGAAACCAGTATCAAAGGAATAAAAACAAACCTGGATGCTCTGAGAAGTACCATTCCAATAGCAAACCCTATACCAACGAGGAGGCCAATATCTATACCCAGCAGTACCACACCAAGCCAGGTGGCCACCCACACAATCTAAATAGGATTGAATAATGTTATAAAGTATTAAATTCTAGGTGAACTGATAAGTTGCCCATTACTAATTTCAACATTTCCACACTGAAGGAGAACACTACAACAATCAGCTATCTTCCATACTAAACTCCATTTAATACGTACAGAATACTGCATGGATGTTAAAGGAGAGCTGAACCCTAAAATTGACTTTTTATCGTTTGAACATTTAGGCATAGTAGAACAACTATATGAAGTTTTTTTCTAAGCTGTTAGTCGAGCAGTTCAGAAAAATTGGAGGTTTTGTAACAAATAGACAAGATTTGATTGGCGGTTAAATATGTGCAGTCAGCGGTTGTTTACGACGCCGTTTATGATATTAGAATGATTAAAAAGAAGGAAAACACAGCTACTGTGCGGCTTTTGGCTGCTATAAAAGATACAAAAAATTCGCAAGACACAAATTGCCAAAAATATATAAAGATGTCGAGGCACACTGCAATACTTAAGCTCTGAATATCGTAAACTACGTCATACCATACCGCTAACAATGTAAACAGCGACCACGGTTCAAACCTTTTCTAGAGAGCTTCTTCGTTTTTACATTTAATTTCTCTGTGTGATATGACTTAAATTAAAAATAAACTCTATAGAGTTAATCTACTATACCAATAAATTCATACAAAAATAGGTTAGTTTTAGCATTCAGTTATCCTTTAACAATATAGAGAAATGTAGCATACATAATAAAAAAGGAGTAATAAACTTTTCCCACTTACATACTACAAATGCTGAACTAATAAGAACACGTTTTTGAAAACTTTATTTTCAGGAAAGGGACTTTTTCCTCATTTGTTACAAACGCCTATAATTTTCCTGACAAATTTTTCCTGATTTTTGCTGTTTTTCATATTTTTCAAACTTTAAAGTCTGGCAACAATGTTTTAGAAAAATACGTCAGACCGGGAACTGACAATTTCCCATTTTGATCGGTATAAAATCGTTTGTTACATAACTACCAGGTTTTTGTTAGGTCCTTTTTGCAAGGATAACAACATTGGAGAATTCGTATATCAGCCAAACTGAACGCTTTAAGACTTTAGAAAGTCTTATCTGGGTAAAATTCCAGTTACCATTAATTAGAAAGTTTGCCAGGTAACACAACAAAACACCATAAAAATGTGTGCGATGTGTGTGCAAAAAAAAAAAAAGCTTTAAGTTTTGCTTTGTCTGTTATTGAATGGTAATCACACGAGTTTTCTCGTTCAATATGGAAATAAATTTCCAATCTTAAGTTTTCCAAAAAGCTCAAATTGCATTCGCAATACGGGTTCATGCAATTTTGATGCTTTTTGAAAAACAAACTCGTGCAAATTATTTCCAAACTAAACTTGAAGATGTCTTATCATTTATATTAAATGGGTGTCTTATCAAAAATCAAAAAATGGAGAATATTTAGTTTTCAAAGTTACTGGAGAAGCCTGGAGAAAATCCTGCTGGATGACATCGGAGAGTATCCTGCTGGTGGATCCTGGAGGGAATCCTGCTGGTGGATCCTGGGGAGGATCCTGCTGAGTGATCTCGGAGAGGATCCTACTGGTGGATCCTGGAGAGGATCCTGTTAGTGAATCCTGGAGAGGATCAAAGAAGAGGATCCAACTCCATTGTCCTGCAGAGGATCCAAGAAAGCTTACGGTGGAAATGAAAAACGTTTAAATACATGCGTTTTCTGCCAAAATGGGAGGTAACTTGGCCATAGTACCAAGCTCTACTCTTCCTGGTTGTTGATTTGAGTATGGGCTTGGCACTGCGGCACATTCAAGGTAGCCATGGCGGTGCGCGGAAAATTCAAACTTTAAAAATGAAAACTGTTGACATGCAACCAAGGTATGGAGAAGTAATAGTTTTGATGAATAGTGCCTAGGACGAAGGAAGATCCCTTTAGTTTGAAAGGCAGACAAAGGAAAATGACTATTAGTCTAACATTTAGACTGTCATGACATTGTTTCAAAGGTATAAAGAGTTAACAAGTATTCCTTTTCGAGTGACGCCCTTATCCCCTCCCCCCCACCCATCTTCCCTCAAACTCTCAAGGATGGTCTCTTCAAAGGACCACGCCCTAACCAGTACCGCTTCCTCCCTATCATCTTGATCGGCTCCCAAGCAGTCAAACTAACTTTAGTTTTTTATAATTCGAAATAGTACACTTACTGCATCAGGTTTATAAATATACCACAACACTTTTACTCTTGAGAACTGCCTGAAGAGTCCTCGTAATGCAACAATAATAGTAGCTGCTAAAATTGCCTGTAAAAAACGAAAACAGATGGTCTAATGATATGATTAGAAATTATAATTTTTCACTGAACGACAAACTCATTTCTAACTTTTTAGAGGTTTCCAACATTTCTTTTGGAGATGTTAAACTAAAGATACGCAAATCATATCCATTATAATCATATCTCTTATTAAACCTGTTGTAACTATTATTGTTATTGTTAATACTACCACTAAATTTGAAAAGAACTCTTGCTTAACACTAGAATTCCAAAATTATTATCAGAATCTTAGAACAAAACCAAAACACTTAAAACTATTAACGTTACTTACATCATAAGACGACATTACATAAATTTATATATAAGAAAAAACACTAAATCTAGAATATGTATTAAAAGCGATTTCTTAAAACTAAAAAAAACGAGCAATAAAATTTGACGTTTCGGAGTAGTCATAACTCCATTGCAAAGGAAAATGCTTAACAGAAAATGCAAATTAAAAAAAAATTCTGGCGCGAAGAATTAACTAAAGGGTGCTAATATTATTACAATACTTTCGCACGGATGGTTGTTTAAAACATTTTGTTACGTTATCTATATTGGTATTCTATCAAAAATCCCCGACACGGTTTTAAATTCAAGCTAAACTACAAAATTAAAAATGCTGGATAGTTAGAATGTCGCAAAAGAAAACCATTCAGTTCAAGACAATAATGTCGTTCTCGCTTACAAAACAGGATTTATACTATCACTTAGTGAATACTATTAACTTCTCAATGGTATATAGATTGAAAGGTGTGTGTGGCTTGAAACAAAAACAACTGAAAAGTGTGCAATAACTTTCAATTGATAAAGTCATTTGTTTTGCACTTTAAGCAAATGTTGTTCTCTTACCGTCGGCAAATGAGAAAAGAGTGGAGCGATATAAAGCAACATTAAGATCATGCCAATCACCACTGGAACACAACACAACTGTTGAGGAAATATCAAAATATCAATTGGATGAATATTATATTCGATACTTCGAAAAGCAATGAAATCAAATAAATACGGGAAAAATAGTTATGGAAGGAAGCTATATCCTTTACGAGTCTAGTTGCCCTTGGAATTGTCACCTTTCTGCTGATTTTGAACTGTGATGTGGATGAGAGTTTTGACGGCATATACTTCATGCCAGTATGCCAGTTAGGGTTAGGGTCTCCCTAAGAAAGGGGGTATATACTCACTTGTTAGGGAGACGATATGGAGGCTGACTATATAGCATACTGACATGAAGTATATACCGTTTTGACTCTCCCTTGACTGGACAATAAATCTGTCACAGGTTAGCTTCCAGCAGACGAGTGGTAATTTGTTTCTAACCTTAAATAAGGTCGGCTGAGTACGTTTGGGCCGAAAAGGAAGTCACAACAATGTTCAAATCCCGGTTGCGCCGGGATTCAAGCCGGGGAACTTGTGGTTGTACGTAAGGCAGAGACTTTAACAACTATGCCAACCTCGCAGTATCATGCTAAGAATATTTTAGAAAATTAAACTTGGGCTACCCAGGCTTAACCGAGGCAGAAGAATCGGGGTGAAACAACAATCAGATTAACTATCGCAGAAATCAGAAAACAGTATCTATGGATCTTTTTCGGGTGCTTAAAATTCTTCCACTGCCGTTACTATTGTGTCATCATAGCTTAAAGCGGTTATGTCACAACGATTTTGTTGTTTTGGGTCAATGTTTCTACTCAGTGGTTTTACTTATGCACAAAATGTTCCTGATAAACTGTGAGGTGAATACCAACTGAAATGTTTTAAAAAAGCGCGACCCGTAATAAGTTTTTTTGGAATTTTTTGTGAGATAGTATCAAAACTTGAAAAGTTTAGCCTAAATTTTTGAAATTTCAATCTATTTCCATCCATGCCATCCGTAGCAACAAATGACAGAAAACAGAATAAACGTCATAATATAGTCTT
>ERZ1740055.154-NODE-154-length-14132-cov-7.403282_pt1 | contig 14132 bp, 9 predicted proteins | sample MGYA00581747_ERZ1740055 | MGnify/ENA primary metagenome ERZ1740055 (study PRJEB43018, sample SAMN04849739) | marine metagenome | isolation source: floating plastic debris | place: Pacific Ocean | collected 2008-08-28 | study: EMG produced TPA metagenomics assembly...
CCGGGTCGTAGAGGTGGGAGGCGCGACTGATAACCACTACGCCAACCTGACTCCCTTGGTAGGGAGACTATATGAAGGGCATACACCATTTCTTATCTTCAAAAAAACGTAAACATCTTTGCTTAGATGAAAAAACGTAAACATCTTTGCTTAGTACAAATTTCAATCCCAAAAAAGTGGTTTCTGGCCTTTTCTTTTTGAACAAAAAACTTCACTTTCCAAAGTCATTGTAAATTTTGTTCAATCAATCGTTTTTTCTGATGGGAAAATTTTGTACTCGTTTGATTGTTTGACGCAGTCGGTTTGTACAGTGAGATGGGATTTGGTTTGTACTGATAGTTTTGATTGGCCATTTTGCTTGAGTTGACGAATATCTGGATAATTGATTATAAAATTTTGATCAACAATGAAAGAGAAATTTTGCTCGCATTAGTTCGGTGTTTATTTTAAAGTTATAGGTTGTTGGGAGAACCCTTGAAAAGTTTGTAAACCCCTCGATTTCGGTTCGGGATTTACAGCTTTTCTCCTGTTCTTCCAGCTGATCCCGTGTGGTTTATTATGCCGTTGAACCCATAGAAATAAAATGTTTTATTGCTTAAATCTATTAATACTCAGGGCCCAGTTGTTTAAGAGCAATTAGCGCTAACCCAGAGTTTTGTTTCGTTTTCAATCAATCAATGATAGCATTTGTTTCTAAACTTAAACTTTAGATTTGAGACTTTCCGACAAAAAATTTGCTCTCTATTTTTAGAATATTTGTAGAGTACTGTTTCTGGTTGCTTACTGCTGAATTCTCGTTTTTCTTTTTCGGTTTTTCGGTTTCTGGTTTCGCTGTTTAACAACGCCCATTAAGACTAACATGTTCTAAAACATTACTGAGAGATGTCCCGTGTACCTTTGCTTATCTTTATCCTGATCAGCACAATAGGTCAGAAGCAGATAAATAACTGTATTAAAAAACGATACTCTGGCCGGCCAAAATAAATATCACTGTTTTTCCATACACTATATATACACTATGTCATCAGACAAACAAAAAAAAATTAGATGAATGAGAACCTGGTGCATTACAAGTTTATTCGGATCAGGACGTTTCTTGTAATAATTAAGGGTTAATGAGTGGATGTGAGTGGTTTGTTTACAAATACACTCACGCGCTAGCGACACAATGAGCGAGAAGTTCGAAAAATGCACGAGCGAAGCGGGTAGGTGTATTTGTAAACAAACCACGAATCGCATGAAAGTCATTAACTCTTTTAATAATATTCACTCTGAGTTCATTCCATTGCAAGTCGCTTTAAATGACTTATTAAACGAACTTAGAGAAATAAGAAAATCTTTAAATTATATAAGCACGTAATTGAAAGTGGTAAAAGTTCAAATAGAATATAATGAAATAAAAATCACAAAAACTGTACATGAAAAAAGATTAATTAATAGAACTTTTAAAACATAACTCTAACAAGATCTAGATAATTTTCAGGAGCATTCATTGAAATATGTCAAAAGCTGAAATTAAATCGTAAAAGAAATTTAGCAAGTACCTTGTTTTAGAAATTATCAGCATGTCCTTTGGGAAGTAAGTTCAATGTTTTTTAAAATAAAACAGTATTACAAGAACTCAACCAGTATTTGAAATGCTTTCACACGTCGTCGTCCCCGATTAAGTACCGACCAAAAATCGTCATTTTGAAGTGATCTTGTCAAAAAAGTCAGGAATCGGGAAAATTTTCGCTCCCAAGTGTTCGCCACCATAAAACAAACCAATTTCAATAATTGTAAATCCTGTACTCAGTATATCGTATCTGGCAAATGGTTTAACTTCATTTTATCAAACAGAAAAACCGATCAAAAATGTTGCAAACTGCTTTGAACACAAGAAACCCAAACTTCAAGCTTGTTTCGAAGGCGGGAAAATTTCTGGACGTGCGCTAAAAAGCCCGCCAACGGCCATATCACTTGCCTGTATACTCTGATAAATGACAACTTTCGCTGGAGTAAAATCTCAATAAAAACCATTTGATTCATATATTCAGTAGTTTGAATTATTGAAGACTACTCCATTTTCAAGCCATGGGTTTAAACCAAGAAACAAAGATGATAATTTATAACCCCAAAGTCGTACCGGTAAGTGACAGATATACCGAAATCACGTGATTTTTGACTAAATTGCTGGCGCGGATTCAGTTCGCTGTAAACAGTGATTGCTTATTAATGTATAAGAGACAACACTCTACAGATCGGTTTTGCAAACTCTAGGAACAATATGCCACAACAGATGTAAGGAATCATACTGACGTCATAGAAAGAGAGAATTTATCCGTTTTTATACGTCTACCGGACCTGATACCCCATTAAATCCTCATACTTGCTCCGATCCAGTCTTCTGGTTCGTGCCAGCAAATTACCTAATTTGTCATTTGTTTCGATTTCCTAGATGATGCTGATTTGAGTAACTGCAGATTCATTTTATACAGTCTTAGCTCGTTTTGTTGTTAAATATTCAAAAATACTTGCGAGACAGAGCGAGAAGTTACACCTCCTGACAATACACACAATTGTAAGTAGTGTAAAACTACATTGGTATTTAGGAATATTTAACTTCATACTGAGGCAACTGTACAAATTGAGTCCGCTGTCATTGTAGAAAGCTGCAACTGCAAATGCGAAAATGGTTTATTCTGCGAGCTACACTGCCAGAAATATCTAAATTAACAACTAAAACAAAGTCAAGCATTTCACATGCCCTCAATACTTTCATCAACTATTAGTGTCGCTCTAAAGGAGCCAATTGAGACAACTTTCTTTGCTTTTTCTCACCTTGGGTATACTATGAAATCTGGGTATTTTTCAGCCTCACTGGCATTTCTGTGAGAAGATTTATTAATTAAAGTCTCAATGTGACGACATCTCAAGGAAACTGCGCTCAAGTAGAACTACAATTCAGATTAAAACTAGCATTCTCCACAGACAACTCGTTTAAGATTTTCGTCAATTAGTAAGAGTAATATCTCAGTTTTCCCTCTGCTTTTCTCAGGGGAAAAAGTTTCCCTCAACTGGTGAACTGAGGTCGAGACACCAAAATAAAACTGAACCATTTACTGATCATAAATAATAAATAAATATATATCATATCCTATCCTATCCTATCCTATCCTATCCTATCCTATCCTATCCTATCCTATCCTATCATATCATATATCATATTATATTATATCATTTTATATCATATTTTATACTTTTAAAGAATGACTCAAATATTAGTGCGCTGTTCAGTCTCCTCGGTCAGTAAGCGCATAACCGGTTTGAAATGGTTTAGCTTGGCCACAACTGCCTTTTGAATATGATTTTGGCACTAGGATTCGCTAAGAAACCGGTTAGAGCTGACTTTGATCGCTTGACCACCAAATAAAAGCTGGCTGGAGGATTTTTATAAACAATAGTATGGTTGTTATGTACACAAAAGTTTGTGCAAATGAGAAAGTTCCAACGGAGTATTCGTCGTCAAACACCACATCCCATCTTGCTTGCGTCAAGCATTACACCTTCACTATCATATTTTATTTTCTGTAGGAACCTGAGCCTGTTTGCTAGTTATGCCATGCTGATGAGGTCTATATCTAGCAGTGGTAGCTAACCCGTTCAGGGGTAAGCCCTGCGCATTTATTTTTAAAGAACGACGAATGCGCAGGAATAAATTACCGGCAGTTGCGGGGTATCCTGTAGTTAAGCTCCAACAGGACGTTATATATGCTATACTACTCACTAGCAAACAAAAATTGTCACATAAAAATTGTTTTTTTAGACGGGGCTTTGGTGTCCATTTTAGTGGCTTGAAGGACATATTTTCTATACATAGTTAAAAAAAATTACTGTGCAATGTTTTGATGGGAATACATACCGAACGTGTTAGGTATGCGTTGATAAAACAAAAACTTGTTGTGCAGTATGTTAAGCAGGGACTTGAGAAAACGTGTTTTAACTCATTAATTAGAACTTGCTTTCACTTTCAGCTATGTAGCTTCGAGGTGTCCCCGCAGGCTTCTTCCAATTCATGCTGATTGAAATAGTTCAACGCTTTGTCATAAAATGGATTTAGTATAGTTAGGTGAGTATTTAAAGATGTTTTTAAGAGCCCAACAGAATATTTCAATGTTTCTGTGTTGATATTAACTTTCGTTTGTTTAAGCGCATGACATTTCCGTTTTACAAGTTTTTGGGGTTTCTATTACACGTGCTTGTTGTGTTGCACATTGTTTACGTACTGGCCATTCTTCTCGTCAGCGTGCTCGTGTTGTGTTCGGGGTCCTTTGGGTTTGCTTTCCTATTTAGAGAAAAAAAGAATTATATAGGTTTAGTTAAAACACTGTGCAATTCTTGTAATGTGTTGACAAATTTGATAACTTCTATAAACTATATTATTGATCTACATTCTGTATTCAAATTTCAGCTTTTTGGGATTAACCTCTACAAAATATTTCTTAAATTTTGCCTTAATCATTTCTTATCAGTTGAATTCAATTGAAAGAAATCCAGTTTCCGAGAAACCAGCGTTAACTCGTAAACTTCAAGCAAGACGCGTATTTCTCAAATATGTGGTAAAAAATTGTCTGACATCTTTAGTAGATTTGCACAATTTATACAAAGAAACGTAAAAGATCTAGAGAAAAAACATTTATTGAATGGCAAGTTTTATATCTCTCCAGCAGAGTTCGAAAAAAATTTCTTAAGATCCTATTAAATATACACTCTCCTTTCATGCACAATGAATGTCCCAACAAAAGGTTTTTAATGCATGAATAGACAATTACGTCTAGACCTGATTGGTAAGAAGTGTTAAACATTTACATACAAACAATCCTTTCTTCGGGTTATCTTAACAATCAAAAGTTTATGTGAAAAAAATTCTTTCATTATTGAAGATATCTGAATCGTTCAAGAATTTAGAATTTACTTTCACTTTTATCGCAACTAAAATTCTTATGTTTCTAATAAAGCAAATATATGCAGAAATATCAATCAAAGGTCGGTAGCCATGACTGTGCATTATTTTACATTATTACCATGCAATATGACCACTTAGCAAAATAAAAAACAACTGAATTTATGGTCCAGTAATGTATACCACGTACTGTAAGTAATTTTAATATCAGGCATTTTTTTGAGTAACTCTTACAAGCGGTTTTTGTTAAGCAAACAAACTTACCATTTGACCTTTTTCACCCACAACATTTTGTAAACAAGCAGTTTAGTACAAGTTGAAAACATCATGTCAGGTCGACACACTTGATCATATTATTGAAAGGTCAAAAATATAACACTTTAAAACATACTTTCGCCCCAGGGAAACGGGAATGCAATGTTTGTATCAAAAAGCGACTGAACGTTCCAAACTAGGAATTACACACTGAACCCTCGCGAAAACTTATAAAAGTTTTGATTTTCTTGCTCGATTTAAGTGCTTTTCTATAATTATATTTATTAAAGAAATAGTTAAGTGTTCCAAAAGCTAACTAATTTACTTGTTTTTTTCTTATTTGACTTGTTTATATCAGAGAATTCCACGCTGCAGTTGCGAATAGCACAACATATTTGCCATTGTTTTATATAGGTTTCTTCGACTAAAATAAAGAAAACGGGGAGAGAGAAAAAATTGAAGTTTTTTGAAATTCGGCGTCAATTCGCCGTTTTCAAATATTTTTATTTTTCGTTGTTTATATATTATATGATGATCCAACGACAAAATGCAGAAAAGACGAACCAAGCAATTTTAGAATTATTTTCCCAATTATCGGTAAATAATTGTTCCGCTTAAAACAACTAGTTTTATATAAGTAAAAATGCCACTGCAATTCGTCAGTTTCTGTAAGTGATTTCTTGTCCTCGGTTCGCTAATCACTTCCAATGCAAATTGCCACAAGTTAGTAGTGTGGACAGCTTTGACAATGTAAAAATACCGCCACAAAACGGATTGGTTGTCACGTAAGTTCTCTAGCAAAGCCTTGTTGCTTTCCTCCAATTTTATTAAAACTAATCGACTGAATGAAAATAGCTAAAGGCGAACGGCCGATTTCTACACCGCTGCCCCATTGCGTTGTGGTCAAAACGCAGACAAAATTGCCATGTCGCGAACTGTAGCAGCCGACATATTATAATATCTCCGTTCATGCTTGAGTGACACTGGTAGCAAAGCGGGCGGTCAGAAGCTACTGTATGGATCGGATGAACGGATAGTAAACAGGGTCACCAACCTTGCAATGCTCCCTTTATTTATAAGGCTATAGTTTGGAGATAGAGTACTTAAAAACGTTGGGTATCTGAGTTTGTACTGAATTATTACCGATCAAGGTAAGAACTTTATCAAGGTAAGAATTTTGCTATTTCGAAATTCTTAAACACGTTTTGATTTTATCGTGTGATGTAAAGCCGTACTCGTGCCAAAAAGGTAGATATCTCGGTCGATACCCTTACATTAACCCAATTCGTTCCCTTTTTAATAAAAGAAACTTCATACTCGGTCTTAATGTCCCCCTTAGTTTGCGACATAAACCTAAATCGGAAATTTTGTGCCATTATGTTTGAGGTCAAATCTGAAGCCTGCTGGACCAAGCGGTTCACCCGATCGCTTCTCGGCTTGCAGTCTTCATTGTTTTTCAAGGTTTTCATGTCTGTGCAACTTTTGAAGCAATTTCTAATGAACTTCGAAAGAAATCCCGGGGTGCAAAAGAATGGACTTTCAATAATTTTGCTATGTGTGTTTTAGAAACAGCTAATACGCTTGTTCCTGACCGCTATAGTATCTGTGTTCTCATTTTAAGTACGTTGATTTATTGTCCCAAATCACACCTTATGCGTGCAAAGTGGTGTTTGTCCCCTGTACTGTATTCCTTTAAACGTGCTCGTATTTAATAAGCATTTTTTAAAGACTGAAGTACCCAAAAACCATCTGCTCCTAGCTCTAAAACAAACGAGGAGGAAAACAAATTTAGTTGAATAAATACGTTTCCAGGTAAATATTGTTGCTGTTATATGATTAATTGAAACTAGCGAAGTGAACAAAGTTTAAGTAGCTAGCGGTATTTTTTTCAAATTCAAAACACCGTTAAGTTATTTAGCAATTTGTTACAACCGCTTTTATTTAAATCCTGCACTTACCTGTAATAATATCAGTGTTAAGATTAAACACGTCCAAGAGTGAAAGCGTTATGAGTTTAGCTTCATTAGTGAATTTCATTCTATGACTTGTAATTTGAAATGCAGTTCTTAAATAAAGACTCTTATCTAACAAGTAAGAAACTCGATAAAGAATGAATTTCGTTTCAATGGACTACAACCAAGTCAAGCAAGTGAGACACAGTTTAGGATTTAACTCAACGTGGGAAGGAACGCCTCCGTTCGGGATGTGACGTGTTTGTACGTGATGCCCGTTCGGTTTACTCAATTTTTATAAAACAAAAGACATTTCGGTTTCATTTTAGTCGCCTAAAAGTATTTGTTTGAGTTTAAGAATTACCAAAGATGTTGTATTTAACCATAAACTTATGGGAACAGGAACACAAAACACAAATATCTGGGATCCATTTTCTGGCTGCTACAGTTTTCTTTTCTGTTCTCTCGTGAGGCTTTGTCGCCAATACTGTAATGTTACAAACGCAATAGAGTTTCTTTAGTGCACCGATAAATTGCATTTCAATATTTCTGGAGAGCAGTTGCTTGTTTATAGTAAAAGGTTTACCTTTATTGTCTTTACTAACGTAAGTACTGGCCATAGTTGCAACTGATTTTGATTTTAGATTTTGCTATTTATGTTTCTCATCATCTGTAAAACTTGTGACTTGTGGATATGGGTTGATTCTTGCACGTTCACTTGGCATGTAGTTAACCTTGGAAATAATCTCGTAAGACCCAATATTAACAAACTTTTGCTTTTTTGAACTGATACAAAAGTGAGCAATACAAAGAAAACAGTTAGTTTCACACTTTTGTTTTAAAAATACTGGCAAATGGAAAAGTGGAAGGTTTGAGGATTTGTTCATTCAGGATGGCTTTACTTTAGCTGTGTCAAACAGTGCCTTTGAACTGAGTATTTTATGTGAACATTATGTCTTTGGATAAACATGAAAAAGTTGGAGTAATGTTTATCGAATGCTCTGAATATCTTAAGATATCAAAACTGAAAATGACAGTTTCCCAGCAGCTATAAATGTCAGCAGCTTTAAAATTGTAGTCTGCATGAACTTTTGTATGAACACTTTGGCTAGGGAATCTGTTACATGTTAGCCATTCAATTTACTTGGAATTTTTTAGGCTAACACTTGCTCAATCCGTCAAACTATTAAGGATTTTTCTTCTTTCCATCGCGATTACTGGTATGATATAACTTAGCTCTCTCTTTTTTGCTAATCAGTTAAATGAAATTAGAAATTTATCCCCGATTTACATTAAATTTTGTAGGCGTTGTGTGCATAGGAAACTTTAAAAATCAAACTCCGTTTCTTTCTTTTAACTTGATTTAGTAGCACGGATGTAATGCTTTTTTCGCTAGACTGAGTATGGCGAAATTTGCAATATGAGTTAAGTGTTTCAACTGAGAACAGAGGTATGTCTTTCACAAGAACACGACCAGATATAATGGCTTCAACAGCACCAAATGTCGTAAAAAAAGAAAAACTTTAATCTCTTCTTTTCAAAGAAAGATAAGAAATTTACGAAAAGCCCAGTGAATGTGGACATCAGATGCAACAGAATCAGTCTAGACTAGAGGTATTCATCACTCCGACACCTATTTCGTGTTTACATGATGTGTTAAACTCTGAAGGTATTTCTTTAATTTATCTGAAGATGACAAAAAATACAAGGTTTATTTGTTAAAAGATGAAGTTTTTTGTTCAGCTTTTATTTGGTGACGTGGTTCTATCTAAAACGTGAAGGACTCTCAACGATTTGACACTATTTTTAAATTTGTTGGATTTCAAAAGCAGGTTTTGCTTGAAATGAAACTGATAACATGGTGTAATGCATTTTGAAACCGGTTTTGCTTGAAATGTATTTGATAACATGGTGTAATGCATTTTGTTTACAGCTTCTGATGTTTTATAAGAAGCATCGGTGAGGTATTGTATATATAGCAACTATTTCCAAAATGCATTACACTTGTCAAAATGAATCGGCATCTTTTGAAAATGGTTATACTGACATTGTCGTTCCGATTTTGCCAATGAGCTTGAATCAAAAATTTTCAAATTTTTTCTTGATTTAGCCCATAAAAACTTCTCACTAGGCCGAATTAATTTTGATATAAGACTTTGTTTCTAAAGTTTTCAACAACTGGTATAAAATCTTATGGAGTCTGTCTAGGTTTTTCTTATATGTTGGTTGAAAAAGTTAAATTTATTATGACAAAGATGCTCTGGCTTTTAAAATAGTTGAGATGTTCGTTGTTTATCTGACGACCAGTTTTATTATGACAAGAATTAAGTGTCAAATATTCAACATACAAGCCTGGGTGTTTAGGTATATGCAAATTTTGCTTTTTTGCTTTTGATGTAGTTAGCTCCCTGCACAAACATTTATAATGACAGAAAGGGTTTCTAAAACGTTATTTGCTGTATTTTTGGTTTGCTTCTCTCAAACGTTTCAACTGATGAATGTGAGTAGAGCTGTTTTAAAAAGTTTTTAACTTCTTTAAGCACCTTATCGCTAAGGTTTAAAGCCTGTTGTATCAGTTTTAGGTTAGCTTGTTGAACAATTGGAAGCTTCCCAGTCATTTATGGTTATAATTAATAATTTGTTTAAATATTAACAGATCATGTTTTGACCATCATTTTCTTTGAGACTTAATACAAGGTTTAAGATCTACTGTATAAAAAGTCCTAAGAATAAGAAATAAGGTCAAGGAGATTTTGAGGTAAATGGAAAGTATAAACTAGCAATTTGTTGGCAGTTGATCCTGTAAGAACCCATCAAGGCATTTCCTGTTTATCAAATGGTACGTGCTGATATCTTTGGACAAGACAACCTTTTCATATACTCTTTTTTTGCTATTCATTTTTTTAGAATTCTACATATATAAAACACACAAGACTCATAGACTTATAAGCTGTTTCAACTTTAGACTTAGCATTGAATGGACTTTTTTTTCCATATATATATATATATATATATATATATTAATATATAAATGGCAATGTCTCACAACACCAGCTGCTCGTTGTATCATTTTAAATTTGATTTCTATGGTGTCAAAACCATCTTTATGATTCTTAAATAAATCCCAAATTACCGCTCTATTGGATTTTTGTTTAGGAATTTTCATAATTATTTGTTCAACATTATCCTATTAAGTGTTTAGTATTTTGCTCGTTTGTTAGAAGAAAACATTCATAACATGAAGAGTTCCAAAATTATTTTTGTTCTGGCATCATTTGTTATATTTTATACAGAAGTTTTCCAAAAAATATTAAACATTTTTTAAAATTTGTTTGTAACCAGTTGTACTAATGGTTGTTCACTCCTGCAATTCTAAACCTTTTTCCATAGTTTTTGCAAAGGCAAAGGTGCAGTATTTTTTTAATTTTCTGTCTGTTTCTTGGGATTTAAAATTTTCATTTGGATAATTTCACTTCAAGACATTCTTGTAAGCTGAGGGAATTTCTTTGTGTTTACAATTTACCTTTTTCGTGATTCAAAAGGTAGAAGATTTGAAAAGCAATTGTTTGAAAATTTGAGTTCTGTTGACAATGCTTCATAGTGTTCACAAAGATATTAGATTAGCACGTTTGTTAATTCCCCATTCATAATTTTCCACAGGTATTCTATGTTTTTTCGTCACTATTCTTTGCCCTTTCAGACTCATAGCTAAGATTAAGTATTTTTATTTTGATATATGCATGTTTGGTTTAATTTATAGTCAACATCTAAGGTTTGAAAAACTTTAACATATCAATATTACCTTTGATGGCGGCGGCCAATCTCACAGAGTTCTCACTGACCAAATACACCGTGCAGGTTGTGCTTTTTTCTATCGTTTTGCATTTTCATGAACACTGAATCAACTTAGTTTTGGCCTGAAGACTTTGAAAACCAAAATACCAAACAAGTCAGTCGCAAAGTTGAATAGTGAATTTATCGTTTAGCCACTGATCTAGATTGATACAATTATATTATCAAACTGAATATCGCCCATTCTCCCCCCTAAAAGTTAAAAACCAAGCTATTGTCGGCACATTCTGATTATTTACGAATTCACTTCTAAGTTGTTTATGTATTTCTGAAGCTGCTTATTAAAAGAATTTTTTATATAGAAATTTATGGTATAAGAACCAACATCCAAAAAGCAAGTATATTGGTGGAAAAATTAGGTGTGAGAGAGTATCCAGTTTGAAGCAAAACTAGTACTGATCTCAAAATGCCTGAACTTTAAAACAGGTAAATGAATTTTTACGTAAATCTCCACTACTCTTTATTCTGATGCAGTATTTTTTAAATTTAAGTTTAAAACAAACAAAGAAAATTGTTAACTTACGATTATTAACTCGAATCTACCTTTGATGACAATGATTAATCATGGCTCCTTTCGATTCCAATAGTTGTGGCTCTACACTAACATGATTTAAAAAAACACCACAATGCATTTGTAAACGTCAAACTAAATACAAAACGTTTGATAAATGTTTCAAAATTATTTCATATCTTCAAGACAAACAAAGTGAAAAGTCACCTTGTAGGGCTTCATCAATTGATTTGGTTGTTTCAGAAGTTAGAATAACACCAAGCGTTTCCTTTCAAATGAACGGTTACTACTTACTTACCTTGTAATTTCTACTGTCTTCCTGACAAATGAAAGGAATGGTCCACTTGTAAGATTTGAAACGGTGTGCTAGCTCTTTTTGATAATTGGTTGTAGCAGTATTCATATACATTCTTACATTATTTTACGATAAGTATCTACTTTAAATTTTCTTCTCTTGCATGTTTTGTTGGCGAGGTTTGCTTTAATTCTCTTTCAGTTTCTTGGTTTTGTTTATGTTTTAAATTGAATTTTGGTATTGGCTGCATGTTGTGCATGTTGGAAAAAGTAGTTAATGTTCTGAATAAAAAAAGAGTTTAGGAATTTAGGTTTTTCAATTTTATTCATCGGATGGTTTTCTGGATTTATTTATTTCTTTGTCTTTAGGCTTAGCCAACACTGATTTTTCTTTGCTCTTGCTGCTGTTGCTTTTCTAACTTATACTCTCTTTCTAATATCTGTCTCAGTTTGTACTGTAGTAATTCATGAAGTTTTACATCTTGCTCTTGTACCCATTCAAAGTTTAGTTTATATTTCTGTCAGCCCGGTTCCCCTAGTCCTGATTCAGTTTCTTAATTTCTTTTTCGGTTTCTGTTTCTGTGGACATTTTCTTTTACTTTCTTAAATTATTTCCTGTTTTCTTTTATCTGTCATGAATGCCACTAACGAAAGCGTTTCTAAAACTACCTTTTATTTTTCATTTTGTTTTTAATTTTAAAGTCTCTCTTGTAGTCTGCATGTAGCTGCTACCTGGCTCATTTCCTAAAATGTTCACTAAATTATATTTTATCCGTAACCACGGATATAAAGAAAATGAAGGCCGGCATTCAAAGTAATTTCTTTCAATATTTTAAAAGGGATCATAATTTGGTTTACAAATAAACTTCTAATCCACTTAACCAAGTCCTCACATAACATCTTCGCTGGAGTGTTTCATAATAGAACTGAGAAACTGAATTATATATTATCCATGCAGGAAGCTTAGAAAAGAAAATTGCTTTTTTCTAAATTCTCTGAAGCGAAGTAATACCATGGTCAAACAGTTTGCGTTTTCCTTTATTTTCTACTTAAATACAGCTAACAAATCTAATTTATTTTTGTAAGAAAAAAACACCGCTGAAGAAGTTGTCATCGTCCACCTTGAAGAATGGTGAACTAAATAGAGGGGTTCTTTGTTGAATCACAAAACTTTCTTTGTTTTTAACTTCTCTGACAATGACTTGCAATAATATTTCCTCTTCTGAACCGGCCAAATGTTTTGCTATGCAATAATGTTAGTCCTTTTGGAGCGGACCAATTAAACTGGTGTAAGTAGACAAAACATGGAAAATAAATATATAAAGTTAGTATAAAGGCAAAAAAAGATAAGTTTCTTCAGAAGACTAGTGTAGGCGGCGTCTCTGGTTTTACCTAGTATCATCAGTCTTGAACAACAATAAGATAAAAATGTACCTAAAGAACCTTTATGAAGTAGTCTAAGAGTGTTTCTGTTGCTAATTGTAGCTTATTTAGATAAAAACAATTGATGACTCAGGAATATACTTTAATAAGATTGAATGAGAGAATAAAAAAAAAAAAAAAATAAAAATAAATAAAAAATAAAAAAAATATTTATAAAAGCAGTTGTAAGAATAGTAGTAGTAGTTGCTGCAGTAATACTGCTGCAGTAGTACTGCTGCAGTAGTAGTAGTAGTAGTAGTAGTAACAAGCTTTATTGGCATGATATGAAACGTAGCTACACATTGCCAAAGGACTTTGTGTTAAACTTCGATAATAGTTGCAGTAGTACTGCAGTAGTAACAATAGTAGCAGTAGTAATGGTAGTAGTATTAGTAATAGAAGTAGTACTAGTAATAAAAATGGTAGTAGTAGTAGGTAGTAGTGGTATATTAATAGTAATTGTAATAGCAGTAGTACTTAGTAGTAATAGTAGTAGTAATAGATAGTAGCAGTAGTACTTAGTAGCAGTAGTAGTAGTAGTAGTAGTATCGTAGTAGTAGTAGTCAGTTGTAGTAATAGTAGTAGTAGTAGTAATAGTAGTAGTAGTAGTTGTAATAGTAGTAGTAGTAGTAGTAATAGTATTAATAGTAGTAGTAGCAATAGTAGTAGTAGTTGTATGAGTAGTAGTACTTAGTAGTAGTAGTAGTAATAGTAATAGTAGTAGTAGTATTAGTAGTACTTATTATTATTATTATTATTATTATTAGTAGTAGTAGTAGTAGTATTAGAACTACTTAGTAGTAATAGTAGTAGTAAAAGTAGTAGTAGTATATATAGTAGTAATAGTAATAGTATTAGTAGTAGTAATAGTAGTAGTAGTAGTAGTAGTAGTAATAGTAGTAGT
>ERZ1740055.155-NODE-155-length-14122-cov-7.317267_pt1 | contig 14122 bp, 6 predicted proteins | sample MGYA00581747_ERZ1740055 | MGnify/ENA primary metagenome ERZ1740055 (study PRJEB43018, sample SAMN04849739) | marine metagenome | isolation source: floating plastic debris | place: Pacific Ocean | collected 2008-08-28 | study: EMG produced TPA metagenomics assembly...
AATTGGCTTCATTACCAAAAAAAAAAAAAAAAAAATGAATTCGAGCGCAGCATAAAAGAAGGAAAAATATAGTTCATGAACAGCTTTAGGTAGTAGTTTGTTGTTTATTTTGTTATGACAGAAAGTTCTCAGTGTGAAACTTCTGGTCATATATACAAATAAATTTTCCGGCTCCGTCGTACTATAACAACACGCTTCATACAGCGGATACTGGTTGTCTGTGTTTCTGACTTGTACTTTAACGATTCTTTGATTGTCTATATTCTAGCTCAAACCGTTAATGTTTTCCTGACGTTCTGATTTATAGGGTAACTAATTTTTCTTTTCAAAAGAAATATGAAGTTTATATCATAGCCCAGCAAATGATAAACAATTATTGGACTAGGTTGAGCAAAATATTATGATTTGTCAGTGGCGAGCAGATTCCTTCGGCTTCGGCAAATAATTAATTTGCAAGACAATGAGAAAAATATGCAAATACCTCTGTTTTTCTATTTACTAATTGACAACTTTATAAATTCTTCACACCCTGTTTGTTCAACGTACGTCGGATGACACTGCACGGTTTTCATACTGAACTGTGTGCACAGTAAATTGGATGGTTATTAACAAAACGAAATGGATATAATTAGTTATCTTTCTCCGTCCAAAGTATATACGAGTACGTTATCTAGATCTGATGTGCTTATTTCATGTGTGCAGCCACCTCCAGGAGGAAGAGATCCAACTCACCAGACGGACAAAAGTACTGGCATACCTAAGTTAACAATACTTCCTGATGGGGTAAGAAACTTTCAGTAACACATGCATCTAAATATATATAAACTGCTAAATGAAAAACATCTATTAGATAGCGTTTATGGCCGGTACAAGATTACACGAAAAAGATGAATTCAAAAGTTAATAACTAAAACAGGATTAATGTTAATCATCTTCAAGTTACAACTGAAGTAACCTTTGGTGCAGTTTTAATAAGTCGTAATATTGGTATTTCTTCTAAAGTGACGGGCAAACTTTCATATAGCCATCTGAACTGCAAGAGATTTATGCCGCTCTTTAATATACATTAAAATGCCGCAGTTGTTTGTATTAGTCGGTTTGTGTACATCTTGCTTTGGCATTGGGTAATGTTTTTTTTTCAAAGTGAAACTTTTCTCTTTTTTAGAATGATTGAAGGTATAGACTCTATACAACTATATATACTGATGTTCACAGGGGTGAGAATTAAATGGAGAGCTGATTTAAGCTTTTAGTTCACTCATCCTCTTCATAATTGTGTTGGCTAAGATGGAGAAGGTTGCATTAACACGAATCAATGTTTATTTATATGAAGATTACTACACATCTCAAAGTTTTGCGTACTGTCGTTGGGCTACATTGCTAAGTAACTAGGTTTCCTTATATTTTGTCCTATTATTAAGCTAAAATGAACACATGCAGTTATAGCAGTGATTATTGTTTTATAAAGATCACTCTTTTTCACATAAGGACAATATAAACTACAGAACATAACTATAGTTCTAATAATACTTTCAAATTAACTTTACATTTACATTGTTATATATAAGCTAAAGTTAAGTCTAAGATAGCATCATGCAATAAAGCAATGGAGTGTATCGAAACTCTAAGGAAACATCTGCTTAAGTTTTTAAATGAACGAAGAACTGGTTTAGTTTTAAATCAGTTCTCATTTCTCAATACAGTGAAAAGGAATTTCTTGAAGTTTCTCCTAAGATTAAAGCTACTCTTTACATGTTTACATACACAACAGATTAAATTTAAATATAATCAATGTAGGTTGTTTTTTTAATTAAGTAGTAAAGATAATATGTTGAAGCAAAAACAAATTACCTCAAAATGATATTTTTAAAAGATGTGAGGTTTCGACAGAATACATAAATAATTTTGTCTTTAGGAGTTGCGCAAGTGTTTTTGCTTTTTTAAAAACGTTAAATATTTCCAAATATTCTTTTATTTACTATCTTTTGAATGATTGCAAAATTATTAAGAAAGTACAAATTTTTCATTTATAGTTACTTTATGGTTAAATTAAATTGATTTTGGTACGTTTGTTTGCATATCCTTGACAATTTCGCGTAATTTTGGAGTTTTGACAAGTAAATGTTATAAATGGGATGATGCGTCGGTGTTTCTACAGAAACAGTTTTACAAATAGGTCAGTTCTACACCATAGTGAAAAGAATCTTTAAACTGACGTTTCGGACTGTAGTCGGACTACAGAAGTAGAAGGACTGCAGTCCGAAATTCAATCAAAAACAGTTTGGACAAACAATCATATGGTAAAATAGGTAATCAACGGTAACGTGGAGTAATACTATAATAAAAATTTATAATACAGGATCCAGCTAATATATCAGTTTATCTACTTCATGAGATTAAGCTTTATATATAAGTTCAAGTTTATTATTCTTATTTAATACATTATTTTACAGAGCTGGGAAATAGTAAAATAAACAAATTTTCTGCACAGGTATTCGTAACGATGTTTTACAACATTAATGCAGAAATAGCTGTTTTTTTACACTTACATTAACACTAAGGAAGGTAGAGGTTTCTGCTGAAACATGTTTGTTAAATCGAAATTGAAATTGAAATGTGTCGCCTCCTTCTTGAAAAAAAGCAGAAATAACTAGTACAAAATCATACTATAAATGTCTATATATATATTGGGCTTAAAACCAAAAACTTACCTTACTTAGCCTGATTTTAAAACGGGGCCTGGGTCCGTCTGAAAATCAGGCTAACCTTACATGTTGTTAATTTAAATTTATTGCGCATTCCTTATTTTGTCTTGTCACTCTACATTTCATCCACTTTCGTTTCCAGAGCCCGCGTCCCTTCTGGCCAGCGCCAAGAAACAGAGCTCTGGTAGATCCTTCATATATGAATAACCTACGGGAGCTCTGGGATAATCCGTTTTACTGGGTTCAATTCAATATCCATTAGGGAAATTAGATAAAGCAGCGACATTTTTCTTAAAAGAACAACGACTGCTGCTAGCAATAAGGCTCACTAATTTTTATGGTAGTTTAAAGGGGTAAAGCCCGCTACCAACATGGCCATAGTGCCTCAAGTTAGCTCCTAGCACGTTTGTGCTATCTATACAAATCACACAAGCATTGCGCTTTTACCATTACCTTCCTGTTTGGCTCAGTAGTTTAGCTATTTCTTCGCGTGCTTTCTGTCTTTTATCTCTGTTTTTAAAAACCGGGGGACGTCAAAATGTACAAAAGGATAATTAGGCCATAGCTCAATAGCTTTGTCCTCCAAATGGATAAAGTCATGTGACTAAACAATTGCTGCTATTGTACAGTGTTTGTTAAGCATTTAGCTCATGTCCAGTGCACACAGCGAGATTTTCGTCTTGCGAGTCAAACAATATCAAACATCTTTGATTTCAACTCAAGGTTGCATGAGGCAAAAATTTCAACGAAATTTACTCGTACACAGCGAGCTAAATGCTGAGCAAACGGACGCGAATGACTTTTTGTTTAAGAGATATCTCTCTTGTGCTACAGGCTTAAAAGGCATCCTTGCTGAAGCAAAAATTCAATTTTTTTCAGTTTTTCAGAAACAAACATGAAGTAATAACAACTGAACAAACCAAACAAAATTGTAACTTTTGTCGTGTAGGCCTGCCACCCACCAAGCTGATCACATGCACAAGAACGCGCGTAATTAAAATCATATAAAGAATGCGCAATTTAAGCCATACGCGCGACAGCTGAAGCAGAGCCTAGAATACACTGCCTGAAGACAGAATTATGCGATTTGAATAGCAAACCTTATAAATTAAAAGGACAGAATACGCGAGATCAATGTCGAATGCGCGAGTTAAGTGAAAAAACGCGCGCATTGAAGGAACACATGACATGAAAAACAGACATGACCCCTTTGGGCCACCGTACCATTAGTAAACACCCGTATCCATTTTATCGAGTCAGTCGCGTGGCAGTACGAATATAACATCTTTGTAAATGTATTGCTGAAAGAGTTGCTAATTTTCTTTCTATTAAGTATTTAAAGTTCAACACAAAGCCTTGTCATTTACGAATCATACAAATCGTTTACTGATTTTCTTAAGCGTTGCTCTGGCACATGGCCTGCAATATTACACAACGTGTAGTCATGGCCCATTGCACACTTCAAACCATTCAACTGATACTAGTAAAGTTAAATTTTCAAACTACGACCAAATTACCTGGTCCTCAAACATATTTGATACCCAGACTTTTAGTATTCGCTTTTCAGTCGACCGTTACTTATTTGGTTCAAGTTGCTTTTAAATGTATTAGTGTTTGATCAGTTCATTTATCTTGGAAATTAAAACTTATTAATCAACGCGAGCAGGTGTCCGAAAATAAAACTTTGCATGACAATGGTATGGCTGGCACGCGCAATGCTTGAGAGAGCCACGTGGTTTATTGCCTGTGACCTGATGGCTTAAAGACAGGCTGTTAGAATGCCATCACATTGTGCCTTTTGTTCCTTTTAATACATACCATACGGAATTTACCTCGTTCTGGATCTTCTCCATTCTTTTTCTCTTAAAACTTGCTATATTAAAAAACAATCAATTTCACTTTGCAGTGAAAATGTCAAACTCTTAAAGATTTAAGCGATGGCACGTGCCACTTATCAGAGTTTTGAAGACAATTGATTTTAAAAAGCACAGATAATTATAACCATGCGGCCGTTCCGCACATTGGACATCGCGTATCGAGATGCAAGAAAAACTAGTCATGTTTAGTCATTCACATTAAAATTCGGATTAGTTTTTCCATGTGAAAAAAACAAATATATGTTATCATGTTTATGACACTATTTTGTGAGATTAAGGTTGAGAAATTTTTACATGTCTTTGAAGCAAGTATGCCAACCAAGGTCGGTTTCATTGTTTTGTGGCCATGTGCCAGCTTTTGTTTAAAAAAAGAGGGGTCGATGACTTATTGTTCTTAGATTTGTATTCTGTTTTCAGACTGCATTTAAATGCAAATGTTCTTCGCAAATCCACATCACACCAGATGTTAAATTTGTTTATCGCTTCGCTCCATATAAGTAATCCCTTTGTGTAATTCTCACCAAGGACTTGTTGTTTGTCATTTAAAAACTGTTTTTCTTCGAATTATTCCCGCGTAATGATGAGTTGCAACCATAAATGACACGTTTGTAAAGAGTTTGCACAGCTTGTTTATGAGGTTGTCTTCTTCCCTCGCGTTGTTTAGATTTGACTTTATGACATCAATGTAAAAAGAAACAATTCAACGTGACAAGTGGCTTTGAAGTATACCTGCCTGCGCTTATAAAAATACTTAGTGTAACAACCGTTTTGCTTTTAGATGTTTTCTTCTGCTTTTTCGCTACATTTCAGATAACACAGGGCATTGAAACGCGGTAAAAACTATACAACAATAACTAAAATAAATGCGTGTGAGGCTGTTTGTAAAGATTCATTTTCCCTGTTCGTGACGAAGGAAATGGCTTGACAGTATGTTTTTCTTGTCAAAGGAAACATTCTTATCCCCTAAAGCACAAAACCCTGAAAGGCGGAATCAGTTTAGCCAGTCTTCTGGCTGTAAACATAATACTTTGAGTTTTTTTCCGACTTGTCAATTGTTTTCAGACTGTGCACTTTTCCCGCCTTTTCTTAACTTGATCGATTTGTCCTAAAATTTACAGTTTTACTTTCTTTTTGTTTCAGTTTCTTTTTGTGTTTTTATTTTAAAAACAATCTTGCTAGTTTATAAAATAAACATTGACAGTAAGTTGTAAAATAGAACTGGTTGCTGCATAGATTTAGGGACCATATAATTTTAAAATGTTTGAAGTGTGAAACGAACACAGTGAATAACCTATAAGCAAAAGAGAAAAAAAATATTACAATTATCACAGTTATTCTTCAACGAAAAACTTAATGCTATCAACCGGATCTGATCGTATTTCCAGATTTTTTTAATAAATATATTTGAATAGAAAAGCTTCAAAACAGTTTCTTATTTTAATGTTGAAACTCATGTTTAAGTTTGTATCTCTTGGTGAGTCGTTGAAGATCTTTTACATTAGAACAAAAACATAAATAAAAATTGAAACTGTGTAAACAAAAAGTTCATTAGTGGAGCACAATTTAACTTCTCCCTTTCGCATGATCGAGGTAACTGTTAACCGGATAACTATTTTCATAAAGAACTAAGCTTAATAAAACTGATCAAGCTTTAAACGACACCTAATCAATTAAGAATTCCGTTCCTCTGTATATCACCAAATGTTAAGTTCATTTTTGTTTTCTTTAAGTCCCCGGAATATTGTATACACGGCTTTTCAGCGCTTTTTGATAATGTAAAGTGCTAGAGAAACCATGGCCACATAACACCTGTTGTAGGTATGCGGTCAAAGATACTCATCGAGTTGCTTAAGGTGGCACCTCAAAATCTATCTTCTTAATCTCCTTGCAGCACGAACGGTATATCATACGACTTTTAAGGTTTGAAACAGACTTTCTATTTCTGTAGCTTTCATCAAATGAGAAAGAAATCTTAACGATTGTGCTGAACCTGTGTGGTTTGAAGATGTTCACGCCAAGTAGTAACGTGACACGCGCCTGTTCAATGTTTGAATTTAGTAATGCAGATACTGGTGCATTTTGAGTGCTTTTTGTCAAGTTTCAATAGTTTGTTTTGCTTTTTTGCATTAAGAGAATGCTGATCAATAATATTATTATCTTTGATAGCATCAGACCGTTTTCCTTGTTTTGACAGAAGTTATCACAAGGATAACAATGGAACAACTTACCGCGGTTTTCGCGCGCGTCTTTACTAATTGATTTTTTTTTCATTTTTTTAGCTTTTAAAAAAACAAGATGCGGTCCACTGGTTTCCAATGATCGACTGTCCATGTCATATACAGTGGGCGTGCACAGGCATATAACGTCTTGCGGTCTTAACTTCTTACTTGGTGGGTGGGCAGGTTTTCGAAAAATTAAAAAAACAAACAGCAACAGATCCCTCAGTTTATCTTGCTGTCATTTTTGACTGCGAGCGGGATGTGTCCGATTATTCTCTTGTTTTGATACAAAATAAATGGGTTCAAGCAGCAGATAGCATCTGGTTTCTTTGCACTTCAGTGGCACGCGTCATTTTTATTGTTGTCTTTAAAACGATCATTACCATTTTAGCTCAGGAAACAGACTCACTTTAATGTCCGCAGTTTAAAAACTTAGTGCTTGAAGCGCTTTAAAAAATGTTTTGCATCGGACCAATAATTACAAGAATCCACAAAAATGATATAAAAACATTTTTATTTCGCTTTTCGTATGCTTCGTATCGCAAAATAACAATACTTAGGGCTTTATCATTTTGTGATATCTAAGAAAGGTATTATTCAACCGGTAATAAAATATTATTAATTTGTCAAAGAAGTTATTAAAATGCTGTTTTAAGGAAAGCGAACAACCTGGTTGATGGGCAAAACAGACATCTGGCTCAAAAAATTTCTTATGCAGATTTATTCGACGCAAGACTAGCGGGTGATAAAGCAGACGTGATTTTAGTTTTTGCACATTTAGAAGATTTTTACTTATCAGCGCTTTAAGGAACTCTGAGTGTGTTTACTTGAGTACAGCACGAGCAGCCAATGTGCCCTTGGGTATCAACATGCGTCACTAATTAATCTACGCATGCTCATAAGTATTCACCGCACCCCCGACAAAAGCTTACATCTGTCTCTACCTTTTCTCACATTGAGTTGGTCTTGGTGAAGGATGGGCGATTTTGTGGTCTGTGACGGAGAGTGCGAAATCAAATTTCATGTTGCACCGGTCGAATAGGGTTTGTTGGCAAATTCTGAAAACTGGGCTCATTTTAAGATAGTGCTGGCGATGACGTGCGAACTTTGTGTTAAATGCCTATTCTTGGGAGTCTTACTCCAATTCATTCATGTGCAGGTTAGACTGAGTTTGTGCGCTGCCTTGGGGGTGAAATGTAGTGGTGTTTTGGTCATGTGTAACGCTAGCGTTCCCCACCCATGCACTTGTTTCAAACCACTGATACATGATTTAACCATTTTTCTCTTTGTGTGTAGACTGTACTTGGCGCCGGCACATTCGAAATTGAGTTGGTTTCAATTCAAAACATTGATGGCGAAAAGTCGGATGGAAGCTGTTGTGATGGGAGCCGTACAATATTTGCAAGTCAAGCAAGATGCAATGAAACATGTGACACTTTCTTTAAGATATGTTTGAAAGAATACCATCAAGTAATGTCATCGAGTGGACCTTGCCGTTTTGGGAAAGACACAACTCCGGTACTTGGTGGAAATACATTTAAGGTGACGAACATGACATCCACGACCGGCTTTCACAATCCAGTTTCTCTACGATTTACTTTTTCTTGGCTGGTTAGTAGATTTTCTTCCTTTTTTTTAGATGGTAGGAGTTAGAGTTGTTGGTACTAAATATGGGGGACTATTGTAGCAGTCCGGAGCATAGCCTTAAATTATTACGTAGATTAGATTTATGCGGACCGTTCACGCAGATGGCTGTATTTTTCAATAATAAAATTTTAATGCAAGCTGGACCATCAGCTGTTTCTAACCTTTAGGAAAATCGTGCTAAGTATTTAAGGGACGATTTTGAAATTCTTATTCTTTTTTGTGGCTTTATTTCGTTTGGCGTCCAGAGGAAAACTTCTCACATGGCAGTTTGCAATTTCGAAAATCGAAATCGACTATGAGAACTGTTTCATTTCGAAAATTAATTTATCTTGAAGCTCTTAAAATTTTGACGGGAGCGCGTTCATTTTAGGAAACCGACAACAACGTCGAAAGGTAAAACATGACAGCAAACACAGCTGCGATTATTTAAACAAGACTGCCTTTAAACCAGTGTCTGAGTAGTTCACCGTCGGTTTGTGTCGATTGTCGTTGCATCCAAAAGTTCTCTAGCATTGTTTATCATAATAGTAAAACCCGAGCCACGTGTCTTTTCGATTGACAGCCTTTTGTGTTAGTATATGGTAATTAAATACATTTACGATGCCTATTTGCAACATAATGATTTCCTTGACTTGCTTTAAAGGCTGACTACCATTACCGCATGGTCGCTGTCTTACGCAGAACTTCTCTTGTATACACCTGCAAAATCGCCTATTTTGATGTGTGAGCATGTATGTGTTATACCATCTCCGCAAGCACAATGTAGTAGCCACAAGATGTATGATTGATAGGTCATCTTCAAATGGTAAAAGCATAATTTGTTTGGTGGCGAATCTCAGATCTTTTTGCATTAGCCATGTAAATTTCCCTCTGGGCAAAAATGCTGTAGGATCACGTATGCAACAAGTTACTTGCGTTTTAGTTCAATTAAAACATGAAAATGAAAGGCAAAATTCTTAAAAGTAGTTTTTGGTTTCCGGGGCAATTATGACATTCGAACTCGTGTACCAGATTGATTTAGTTCTTTTGATCGTTATTCAACAATTTAAGACGTTTTTATTACAATTTTTATTCGTCAATTGCACCACAATCAGTTTTACTTGTCCCTTTGGTGGCCTAGAGGCTAGAGTCTACTCGGAATTGTAATCGATGCCGTGTTGTCATAATTACTGGTTATTTTTTCTTTCGCTTAATTAGTAAAATTCAAAAATCAAGCTTTGTTATTGGGCTTTTATCAAGGAAATATCAGATTTAATATTTTTTCCTTATTATTTAAGTTACAAAAAAACCTTTAAAAAGGATATTAAACTACTGTCTCTCCTTTCTCACTGTTTGTAATAGATAAGGCATCATCTAAAACAAAAAATAATTAAATTTGAATAAGTTTTCTGTTTGTTGCAGTAGTTTGTTTCTCTTCAGTTTGAGAGCGAACATCTGCCTATCACCAAATAGTAGATCTTGTTTGCATTAAAAAATATTCTTTTTTCTTTCTTTTTTTCCCTTTGGTCACTGGGAGATGAAAGTGATTTTACATCTCTCATGGGATAATTTTCAGTCTTTTGACTAGTGTCAGTCAGGATTAATTATGGTAATAGTGTTTTGAAATTTTATCCTCTTTTGCATGGCATAAAGCCTTTTCAATAATTTTGAGAATTTTGAGAGTAAATATTTTCTCAAGTTTCCCTAGCATGTTTTGATATGATTTTCCAAATTTGTTTTACTTTCATGTTTTAACATTCTCAAATCTTTGGAATTTCATTTATTAGATTTTTTTAATTAGGATCATTTTTTGTTACCAAAAGCATATCTTTTATGACTGAAAGACATTGCATATCTCCATGATTCTGCACACGTAATGATGGCTATAGGTAGAATATAATCTGTTTTCGTTGGTTTTAAGCATTTTTGGATGTAAATAAGCCACAGTTTTAAAAATCAAAAGATCCCTATCAAAGATCTCAGGAGATGCAATGTTTTATCAGTCATCTTTTTGACTTTACCTTACTGCTTACTTGTGAACTTTTGGTCACTGAAGACCAAATTCAAAATGACTCAAGGAGAAAATGTAAGCTATGTCTTGAAAGTACAGGCTGTCAAAGTTAGTCATCAAAATTGTAAAACATTTGAATTTATTATTTATAATATATTTTGGAAGTTATTGCACTTTGCAAACAAATTAATTAAGTATGTTAGTGGCCTGGTGTTAATTTCTAATGTTCATCAGAAATGTGTATAGAAAATGAAAAAGCAAAACTAATGCAATATTACATTTTCTTTTTTGAAAACTTTACCTTGTTCTTATGGCTCTATTTCATTTTTAACATAGTTTTAATAAATAAAAAACAAGAAGACAAAGTCTGTAAAATTTTATTCAAAGCCTAAAAATGCCTGAAATGAAGAATCACAACCTATAATTTCTAAAGACATTTCCTTTGAATTACATTTCATAAAAAATAATTAACTCAAATTTACCAATTAGTCACAAGCAAAAAGCAAATTTCTCTTCCTCTTGAGAATACATATCCTACTTTATATTGAGCACTTTCAACGGACAGGTTGAATTAGTTTCCTTCCATGAATTGTTTTTTCTATTTTATTGCAATTAGTGAATTTGGATCTTATTGTGCTTATTTGTAATTGTTTAAATTTTTGCATTAACATTTCTGTAACTAAATTTGAACTAATATAATGCTCTCTTTCTTTTCAGACAACATATTTATTGATTTTAGAAGCATGGGATTTTGATTCTTCAGGTTTGTTTACTATTTTTTTCATTTATTGTCAAATTTAACTTTTGTAACTCAATAAAATGAGGAAAAGAAAACTAAGCTAGAGCTAACAATTTTATCTTTTAGATTCAAGTCAACTAATTGACAGAACTATGCACCAAGGAACAATTCTACCAAACAAAACATGGGAAACACGTGTTTACAATGGTCCTACGGCAACCATGGTGTACAAGATTCGAGTTGTTTGTGACGAGTATTATTATGGCACTACATGCACCAAACTTTGTAAACCAAGAAATGACAGATTTGGGCACTACACTTGTAATGAACATGGAATAAAAATTTGTATGACTGGTTGGCGAGGACAGCATTGTGAAATACGTAAGTTGATCATACTGATTATGATAATGATTAAATTTTTTTAATAGTTTTGAGTGACCACATATTCATTTTTTTAAAAAAAAGATGATTAAAACTAAGACTCAAAACAATTTTTTTACAATGCTCAGCATGGAGATTATGAAAGGAGATGTGGATAAAGCACCTGGTAAGATCTTTACCTTCCAATGAAAAGGTCCTTGGTACCATCCCAGCTCTTCCGAGCTTTGAACATTTGTGCAACCTTTTATACCACCCAAGCTGACTCAGTTTTCCTTCCTTATGAGGCCAGTAATTAGATTACACTCATCTGCTTAGCAGGGAGCTTGTCTGCCATGGTTTATTGTCCCCTCCAGGGGGTGTCAAAAAGATCTTCATCTACTTGAGCTAAAAGCTATTAAATCTTTTACAAGCCAACTGCTCCGTGGAGCCAGCATTTATCTCTGGTTTCTGTAATGTTAAGTTTTTTTTTGCCTGGTGGAGTCAAAGATTTTCATCTACTAAACACTACAGAAACTGGAGATGTGAAGATAAACACTAGCTCCACAGGCAACCAGGCTTGTAAAGGATTTAGCTAGCTAGTTGTATTTTTAGCCGAGAGATTATCAATTTTAATAATAAAATAATCATTAATTGAATATTAGGTGTATAAGAAATGAGTTTAAGTTTTGTCTAATAATCTTGGCTAATAGAGTGATAATTTCATCTTCATTTCTTGAATTAACAAAAAAATTTTTTTTTTCAATTTCAGCAATTTGTAGGACTGGTTGTGATTCCGATCATGGATACTGTCGGTCACCTGGCCAGTGCATGTAAGGATTTATAGTCTTCTGAATATAGTCCTAGTTACTTTAATTTATTTTAAAATATATAAAGTGACATTACTTTACTACAAGTATTCTTAACAAAATTAGCTAACAATTAATTTGCTTTTGTGTAACTAGCTGTCAGTCTGGGTGGCAAGGGCCACTTTGTGACCAATGTGTAACACACCCTGGATGTCGTAATGGCACATGCACAGTCCCCTGGCAGTGTAACTGTGTTAGAAACTGGGGAGGAATGCTTTGCAATCAAGGTAAATGTACAATTATATGGATGGAAAAAAAATAAAGTGGACCTGTTAGATAGGTGTATATTCAGAGAACATGATAGATTTTAGGAAGAACACTCAAACCATATTAAATCACCTACTGTACAGTATGTCTGGTTACAATTTTAAAAATGCAAGATTGTAATCTTGATTAATTAAACTATGTGAACAATTATTGAGATAGCTGTTACCCAGGGGGTCCCACTCACATATTTTAGTGCTGGGATGGGGTAGGGGAGGTGGTGGTCATGCAATGAAAGACACTACCTGTAGAGTTTTTTGGGTTATAAAAAAACAGTTTTTCAATAAAAGTTCCATTTTTGAATTTAATTTAATTACAGTACTTTAACTCTACATATGCAATTCACATAGTTCACATAATTCACAAAGCAGAAAGTTAAAAAAAAGATAGATTCAAAGTTATAAGAAAATCTTTATCTGAGAAGACATTTTTTTTATTGAAGTGTAATTTTTTAACTTACGTAAGAATTGAGTTATCCTCAGTTGTTCCCCTTTTAGTTTGTGAAAGTATACATGTATTGGCAACAAGCTTGCAGAAAACAAAGTTATTTTTTGGGTATTGTATATTGTTTTTTCATTACCTCAAATCAACAATAACATATTAAGCACAATTTACTGCTTGTGTTAAATTATGGGATATTTATGATATTTTTGGTATGGTTTTGTTTTTGACTAAACTTCTGACAAATTTTAAAGTTGGGATATTTTTGGTTATGATAATTATGAACCTCTGTGGGGCCCCTGGTGGTCTTACAAATTCATGGAATTGGATTACCCAGTTATGATTAAACTAGATTTCACTGATTACATTCTGTTATATTGTCAGAGAAAATTCCATAATATTAACAAGTAAACAACTATAAACATCTACAACAGAAACCCATTTCAAAACAGGTCCCTAGGGTGACATCTGTGTGACAGCACAACAGTTAAGTTAATATATAACACATTCTATAACAAAATTTCTTTAGAAAAGGAACCTTATTTATTAATTTCTTTGAAATTCTTCTTTGTTATTTCTGCAGATCTCAACTCTTGCAGAAGTCATCCTTGTCAGAATAGTGGAACTTGTTACAATACAGGACTTGACATGTACAAATGTGAATGTCCTACTGGGTTCACTGGAAAAAATTGTGAAAACCGTAAGCTCATTTAACTTCTCTAGCCAATTTAACTTTCATTAGAAAAACTTATTATAAAACAAGTAAGAATATTTTTAGTGCCACAAAATCTTACTTGTCAAAATGATTTTGTTTACCTGTCTTAGGAATTGATGTTTGTTTATCACAACCTTGTCAACATAATGGGACTTGTTTGTCAAGTGGTAGTGTGTTTCAATGTACTTGTGCATCTGGATGGGAAGGAAGATACTGTCAAAATGGTTAGTATTAATATTAAATTATTATATACAGCCTTCTCAAAATGGGCCGGCAGCCGGCTCAACGAGCCGCCTCCT
>ERZ1740055.156-NODE-156-length-14113-cov-7.232679_pt1 | contig 14113 bp, 5 predicted proteins | sample MGYA00581747_ERZ1740055 | MGnify/ENA primary metagenome ERZ1740055 (study PRJEB43018, sample SAMN04849739) | marine metagenome | isolation source: floating plastic debris | place: Pacific Ocean | collected 2008-08-28 | study: EMG produced TPA metagenomics assembly...
AGTTGTAAAGGGGTCTACTCCATATAAGCATTGATGCTTTCTAGTAGTCTCCTCATCACTCCATGTTCATTACTTTTATTATAATGATGTTAATCTTAATTTAGGAAGTGATGAAATAAATTTATCGTTATCATTATCGTTATCGGTATCGTTAAACTGAATGTTTTCATTGTTTGTCACTTAAATTTGGTATCTTCTCCTTTCTAAAAGGCTGTGTACCGTAATTATAGTATCGCTTTTTTGCACCAGTCACAATATTACTTTCAGCTAGATCTACTCCTGCATAGAACTGATTATAAAATTAACATTAATTACAGAAACGTGTTGTTATTCATTTTGTATGGGTTCGTTTCGACGCCATGTTTTGTGCTCAATCCCTATACTTGTTACCACGAAGGTCCAGGAAGACTTCACTTAACATTAATCTGCAACCGTTTCACAACCTTCTTTGTGTTAGGCTCTTAAGATATTGAATTTACTTTATTTATAGATACTCAGCTGGAATGGAAACCGGCAGGGTTTTAGAATATCACTCAACAGAGCTATAGAGGTCAGGTCTTCCATAAAAACCATAAGGGCTAATATAGAAAGATGGCTTTTATAGAAAACTTTGAGTGTTAATGAAAGGTTGGCAAGTGTAGAGAAAAAATGAGTAACCACAAAAATTAAACTGAAAAACAAAAAACTAAGCTAAGCCATGCAAACCAATACGATAGAACCAGAAGTAAGATAGAATGTTAGGGTTCATATCATCAAACAGGGAGCTAGGACTGAGAAACAAATTGATTTTTTATTTTAGCACACAGAGATTTTAAGACTTGTTGACTGAGTTTCATGCTGTTAATCTATAAAACCTTATATTATATTTTCCTTTATTCGTTCGAGTAGTTAAAAAGAAAAAAAATTAACCTAGACTTCTAGGTCAGTATTGATGTTTCCATCTGACAGACTGTGCATAAAGAAATTAATAAATAAATCTGCTAGTTTGCCCTTATTAAATTGATACATAAATACCATGGCCACCGCTTGAGTCTCAAAAATATCACAAAGCCTTAGCTTAGTAAACTACATTGTTTTTATGTACTTTAAACTTTGCGAATTTGATAATTCGTACGTAGACCTTACTTTAAGTATAATATCAGTTGTTGTTGAAGATTACTGCTGCATGCAAATGTCTCGTAGTTTGCATTGCCATGCTCTTATTTTGAAAAGTTATACCCTAAATTGCATCAGCTTTGTCCCCTTTAAGGCTTAAAAATGAGTGCTCCCCTACTTTAGCACCTAGGGCATGTACTAATATAAATCACCTGTTTTCTAGTGAGGTCCTGACCTTTGAAAGTCAGTCAGAAGTTTATATGATGTATTTAAAAGGATTGATATCACGAAAGCTGGTCGCAATATTTTGAACTTAAAGTTCATGAAAGGGAGTTTGAAATTACAAAAAGGCACCCTAGCTGTTGTTCATTTATAACTGGTTGTCTTGATTCGATTCTCAGTCATTTTAGGGAATCATTTCTTCATAAAACGTGCATAGTATTTAGGCCTCAAAGCTAATATAATGATGGCTAATGATCTTAGGTAATCTTACGAGAGGTAATAAATGAGAAGCGATTCTGTTTTATTTTTTTAGGTTTTTTCTTGTGAAATCACATTGAGCCTCGATTTCATCAAAACTTACCTTAAACATACAATATTGATCTAGCAAAATGCGATTCTTGTAAAACATCACTATTTTGTTTGTGGCGTGGTTGTCAACGATTGGCTAGTTGTGCCCTTAGGGTAAAATTGGTTTACCATTACTAACTTCAGAAGTGGCCCTTTAATGACGGTATTCAGTTTCGCCAGGAGCTTGTTGTCATCCTATACGGTATAATAACAGCAAGTATAGTCCTTTACAGGGTGATCCTCTTCATGTTCACAGACTCTTGCAGTCAAAGGAGACGGAAGTGGTTCACTGATCTTCCCAAACTGCTGCAAAAGAGGAACACGGTTTTACTAAAATATTCACCGTGTTTCTACCTCTATTGTTATTGGTAAGTAGAGTGAACATAGCTTTTTAAAAGAATAGTTTGCAACTAAATAAAACTTTGCCGAATGACTTTCAATAATGGACTGACAGATTGACAAGCAAACATGTATTTTATATATAAGATTTCTATATACGTGTGCAAAGTTAAAACAAGACAAATTACTAAAAGTCTAAATATTCTTGAACTTGGAGTTAAAGATGAATGATGTGGATGTACTAGTCTTAAAATACTTTTCGCGTGTCGTTCTTTTTACACAAACAAATTATGACGAATGCCTCGTTCATAAGTGCTTTAAAGTGTCTTTGCATCAAAAATTTTGACCCTTAGTTTTGTCTCGATTCGAAAAGTAAGCTATTTCGTGGTTGTTTTGGTATATTACAAAGGAAATTCGGTGAACGGGAAGTTGTAGATTTTGGAGGTTGAAGTGGGACGTTAGTAGATATAATAATAAATGGGAAACGGTGCTTCTGTGTTTTTACTGTGCAGGTTGTAAACGTAACCTACACGATTCAGTAAACTAAGTTTCATCTCATTGTTCTTATGAAGTTGTTCCTATAAAAAAAAAAGCGTGTACTGTACTCGCGGATAAGAGCAGTACTGAAATCGTGCCGCATAAAAAACAGAATGACAAGATAAAGATTCTATTAAACGTTTTTAGCTACAGTCTACAAGGATAAAACCAAAGCCTTTGTAGTTAACTGAAACACTGCACAGATTAAAGTCGTTATTAACAAGATGATGTTTTGATTTTGCATTTTCAAACGGTTTAATTCGTCTGGTAACCTAAGAATGCTGCGCTGCAAGCAAGGTCGAATTGAGATGTCGTCGGATCAAAGGGTAAAAATAATTTAAGCAATTAGCGTGGAGTCAGAGTTAAGGAAACTAGATAAGAATACAGACAAAAAAAACTAAAGAAGAAAATTAAGAAAGAGGATGATTTATTCAAGAAAATAATCAAACATCGCGTTCGGCGAAAAAGTATGTGGGTAAAACGACCGAAACAAAAACGAACGTTTTTTTTCTTTATTGCTGTATATTATAAATATTAGTCATTTTTGTATCGGCTTTTTATCAGGGTCATAATTGGTTTTAATTTGAAATGGTTTGCATATTTGCAGAGTTAATCATAGCTACACTACAACGCAACTCCTGCCTCTTGCGGAAATAGTGAAGGTTTTTCTGAACTGATGGCGCACGTCAGAGACCAGCTGAAACTCATTTCAGAAATAGTCGAGTTTCTTAACATAAAAAAAAAAACTGGAAGAATTACTGTTGTTTTTCTTTTATTTCTGCTAATTCTTCAGACTTGTTTAGGGTGTTGTGCATAACGATTTTGAAAGCAGCTATCTTGGTTGCTCAAGTTCCACCGTCAATAGCAATGCAAGTTATTCCTTCCCTCGAACAACATATGAATAAAATGTAAATCACAGCAATTTAAATTAGCTTTTATTCAAATAGACGTTCTATTATTATTTTAATATAATAAATAAGTAAACTGAAAATTAGCCTTCGGCTTCGTGAGTTGTTCAGCTATTTACTTCCCAGAGACGTCGGAGCCTGGGGGCTATAGCCTCCCACATTCTTGCACAGTTCATTTCATTTTAATACGGACTTTGAAAAATATAGTAAGTGTATGACTTGAGCACAAAAAGAAGTGCAAACGCACCATGCCAAAGTTTCACCACGCGAAATTTAAAGTTTTTACACTTGTATCTCCCTGAGACTTTATGCGGCAGAGCTAGCGCGATCATTTTCTAATTCATTTTATAGCTCCCACTTCAAATGACGCTCCCGCGTCTCTGCTCCCCAAGCACGTGTTGATGTTAATCCGATATTAGATAAGCGGTTATTATAACCGCCATTCTCAAAATCTATGCTGATAACGGATACGGGAGCTTTGAACCAAACTAAGACACGGCAACATGACCACTAAAATTTCAGATAATGGTATCTCATATCTACGTAAAGAAACTGCTGCAATGCAGTGCGGGAAAGAAAAATGTTTCTCTTTCCTTGTATAAACTCTATTATTATCTACCAGCGTCAAAATTTTACGAAAGTGAAAGCTAACCACTGTAAAAATCGCATTTATTTTCTCAAGTGCCAAGGTCAATAGGACAGTGAAGTCGTAATGGCGTTACCTTAACTCCTAATTCGTGTGTTTTATCAGTGCTCTTTTGCAAAACGGATCAGAATTAAAAGATATATAGCTTCCGTTTAAAAGGGTGCAGAGTATGGTATTTTCTGTATAATAAAAACTGTAGAACACTCGAAAAATATTTGAGTAATTATGAGTTTAAACCAATGAAGGAAGCAGTGGGGGTAACAAAAACAATAATGTGAAGTAAATATATATTTTTAAAATAAATAAAATTGTAGATGTAATTCACTTAAACCCGTATAATGATCTGTGTTTTTCGTCGTTTTATCTCAAAGTTCAACTCAGCGACAAACATTCACCTAATAACTGTGTAACAGCTGAACAAGGATTTAGAAATCTTGAACAGAATCTACAGGGGAGAGATGGTATCGTTTTCATATGGTTATTTTGTCCTTACTCAACACCTAACCTTACTTGACGATAAAGCAAAAACTCAAAATCTCATGGCACCTAGAACTTTCTTTAGGGTTGGTGTCGGCAAACACTTGTCAAAAATTAATTCTTTAGGTTCCGTGGACAACCTGTCATAGTTATTTCCGCTGGTGGTTACGCTTGCACGCGCCGCGGTCATTAATAGCTACATTTACACCTGTATTAGTTATCAATCAAGGAACAGGTCACCCATCACTAACAGAAAGTTGGCTTCTTGCCTCTAATGTAGTGTGTAGAGAGAAGACTGACTTCTCTGGATTTTTTTATACTGTGACAGTTTTCCATTTATTTTTATTCAAGGTTTTTAAATTGGATTATAAACGTGCATCAGGACGAATGACTGCAGCCACATATTGTTACAAACCTTCAGCAATGGAACAAGAAGGTGAGCCACGAAGGGAAATTTACTTTGAAAGTATGCCATGCCATGCCTTGGTACATTTTCTCAATTAGAGGTGTTAAATTGTTTAAGAAGTGCGGGGGTCACTATAAGGGCCTCAACGGAAAGAACTACTATTCTTTCAGATAAGTCTCACTTAAATATGTAAAACATTTAAAATTTTTCTTACACTAAAAAGATGTTTTGTTCGTTCATGGATGCTGTCACAAAGATATTATTTTACAATGTTGGTTTGGATTAAACAGATGTCTATTTTTATTTAAACAAACATGTTTAGAAATTACAAAAAAATTCATAGCTTTTAATTTCAATCTTCGAAATCTCTCAAGTATGGAAGATCATCTAGTAAAACTGTTTTTTCTCAGATTTAATCCGGATATTTAAATAATGAAATAATCTTGAACTGATTTTGGCGTTAGTCCAACTTTTTTCACCTAATCATTTATTGACGAATAACTCGTTTTCCTTTTCAAGCTGTACCAAGCGAGCGAGGTATGAACTATTTAGAAATTCCTATCAGATAAAATTGCGGACGGATGAAATAATTTCAATTTTGTGTTCGTGCGGTTATTGTTGTTGATGAGTGCCCTTTTCACGTTTGTTTATCAAAACATAAACTGCTTACTGAATTAAACGGGTTTAACACAAATTGAAGCAGCAATATTGATCTCTTCGTTGAGTCACGGCACGTGTAAAGTTATAAAGCTTTTTTCATCATTTATTGGAATAAAAGGAAGGTGTAAATTACGCGCTTTTTTTCAACGAAGCAATTAAAACAATTTCAAGGCCATAGAAACTGAACCATTGAAGTAAGAAAGATTATTTTCACGGCGATAAACAATAAAACTAAAAGCGTATTAGCTCTAAGTAATTATCTATCAATTAACTTATGATTTTTTACTGTAATGTGCACGACGTCAAACAACCATGCAATTCTGTCCATTTCGAGATCCTATCGCCTCGCTGCAGTGAAAGATACCATAAACTTGTCGTAGGTGAAACATTTGAAAGGCCACCAATCATTACTTCGCAATCATTGCCCGACAGGAGATCAGGTTTTTTGCAAAACTTCGCTTCGTATGATGCTATATTAAAGTCAATGAACAAGGAATAGAATTTATAAATTTAGACTTGAGTCCAGCAGTGAAAGGAGTTGCTTTTCCTACGTTGTAACCATACTTTGAATTCCATTGACAACAAATGAACAAATAAATTATCCGAGCGTGTTTAACAGCTGGGTGCATTTCAGTTCTAATTTTAAACTTTCACATTTTTTTGAATAAGGCAATGAAAACAACAAGAGACTATGCCTTGTCTTTGATAACTCATCCATCAACTCAAGGTGCTCTTGGTTATCCAATAAAGGAAACAGAAAGAGAAACCGGGAAATCAAACGGTCTGTGAACCCTCAAAAGTTGAAAAACGACAATTCGTATGTGCCAAAATTCTAATTTTGAAGTCAATTACCGCTTTAAATTTACTGAAAAATCAATTCAAAGCGTTTGGTTTCAGTAAAGAAATAGTTTTGTATATGTTGTTAAAACGTGTCCAGTGTGAAACACATTTCAATACTGAGCAGGAGCAGAAAATCGGTCAGAGTATCAAAAGGATAGGATAACAAAATTTTCGTTTCGATATTTAGTTTTGATGTATGAATTAAAAAAAAGAAAAAGAAAAAGACGTAATTGGTGACGATAAGGGGGTCTAGTTTTACTTTTAGTGAAGGCTGAGCAAAACCTTTACTGGATTATATAGTGACCGCTCAAAACAGATCTTTTCTGAAAGACAGTCGGTAGTCCGGCTCTCACTCAATTGTAACCAATTCTAAAAAACAGTTATTTCTGGAAGATTGTCTTTTGCTGGAATCCACAGTGTTACGATAATAAATCGTGCATCATTGACAAGAAAATATTCCTGTTGTGGTTACATCATTAGTTATATAAATGAACTAGCGGTTCCTAATTTGCACAGTTATTGCCAAACATTATAAGATAAACTTTTGAGCTTTTGTTATTCATTCCACGACTGGTACAACATAAAAACGGATGTCAGCATAGAAATAGATGTAACTCCATATATATATATATAACTTCTCTTCACAAAATGTCCCCCAGTGTAACAAAATTACGGGTTGCACTTTCAGTTTAACCGCCTAACGATTTGAGTAATGAATCGAGTTTTTTTGTTTAACAGAATGTAAATATGCGTCAGGGTTTCTCTTGAAAAGAAGGTTTAATTTTATAGTTTGTTTTCTGTTGTAAATGAGTTTATCTGAAAAGTCTTTTCATTAATAAAACAGCTTTTTTCTTTCGCACAACTATTTAAAAATAGGAAAAAGTGTTTTAAATATCTTACATTCTTTTCAATCAGTTTATCGTGGACGAATCCTTCGGAAAGATTTGTAAAAGCAACCGTGCTTTTTCAAAATTTTTGCGCCTTCAGAGTCAGTCAAGAAAGCCTCAGGTTAGAAACATTTATTACCACTGAATATACTAATTCGGTTTCGCTTATTCTCGAGAACACCTGACTTGATCGTGCTGGCCGAGAGACATGAATCTATCACCATCAAGCTCTCCAAGGACATTTTCACCAACAATGAGCTAAGGCTATATAAACAGGCTGTTACAGTCGGGCTAGAAATGCGTTTCGATACTGATCGAAATGTATACGAGTTTGTGCTACCCATTTCCAGGTGTAATACAGACAGATACACTAACTCATAATAATTTTATCAATAGCCAAGTTTTTATTAACAGAACGTCTTGAAATTTTATGTTTGGATATATGTATATATTATTTTCGAAGTTTTTGAATTTATCATTTTTACCTGATAAAAATTTTAAGCTAACATTTAGCTCATGTCTGCGAGTCTTATGCATTAAGTATCTATGTCTATATATCAACATTTGATAATTCTGACGGGCTTTGTACGCTCTTAGACTTATGTGAAAAAATCTTAGGTTTGAGATATATATGTCATAAAAAAAAGTATTAGATTTTTGATTAAAGTATATATCGGTGATCGTCAACAACTGCAAATCTTTGACTTTTTTTGATTACTGAATAAATGTTGAAAATTGAATAACAATCAGTGTTTATTCTAAATTTAAAAACCTGAACTGCTACTTTCCAATACATCGTTACGTCACGTGGATTCCAGGATATTTCATTTCTATGTAGGAGACTAAGTAGATGTGCAGATAAAGTAATTCTTCGATGTTTGATAATTTCTATTTATAAATTATTTCGAGTTGAAAATCGGATTGTTGTTTGAAAGTTCAAACAATTCGTTAGTCCGAAATAAACAAAAGTCAATTGCAAAGTTTGGCAATTTCATGTTGTAACTCTATTTTCTCTTTTCTGGTATTTGTCGGAAAAAAAAACCTTGTAAAAGCAGACACTAGACATTTGACGTGCTAATGCAATGTGTGATGTTCCAGTTCCCCATTTTGGACTTTCGTCAATTTTGTACACATTGTACAATTGTATTCATGTCAAGTTTTGTAGCATTAAATGCTTCCTTTGCTTGCAAGAGGAAACCAGGGATTGATTACATATTTAAAATTTGTTTTTATCGGGAATTATCTAATAAAAACTAGCTCAAATTTGCAGGTGGAAAAATTGTTGACGCAAATCGGATATGTGTTCTACTCAAAAACTTGCGTGAATTTGTAACATGTCTTTCAAAGGCTCTTCCTTGAAATCTCAGGAAGTGGCTAATCTCACCGGATTATTAAAGTCCTAGGGAACGCAACGTCAAAATATTTAGCACTCAACATTCCGATATCAACTTATAAATAGTAGGGTTCAGGGTTTCATGCGGCACTCCACCTTGAGATGCTGAAGAGCTCACAACACACTCTGTGCCATCTTCAAAGTAAGCGATATTCATTTTCAAAACCTTGCTACAGAAAGTGACAGGATTTTTTGTCACTGTTTATTGCTCTTCATTTTTTGGACAGCTGTTGAACAGAAAATCATTACATTTCTAAAGTTGTTTGCTGTTTAAAAAGCGAGATCTAGCTTTGTTTCTCAGAAGCTCTTCGCTTTTAAGGTCGTAGGGATAGGTAAGTAAAAGTATTTGGTTTTATCACTGACTCAAGAAAGAAAAAGACCAATTCATTCAATATTTCATTCTATCATTAAAAGTTTTCTACGGTTGTCTTAATCCAAGTTTTTACATAAACTATTGAACTCAATGCGCATGTAATTAAATGGGATACATCGGTTTTTCAATGGAAACAATTTGCAGTGAAAAGTTAAGAATTTGAGCTGACATTTCGAATTTTAGTCCAGTAACTGGAGAAGTCGTTCCTCCTCTTTCTGCTCTGGATGGGAGAATAATTTTTTCACGTAAGAGTTTGTAGGGAGTCATCGGTTTTGTTTCAACATTTAGTCTTAGAATTTCATTCAGAAAATATAACACACGTTATCTACGTCTGCCAATTTCTAATGATGAGGCGAATCCACAATTTTACGCCTTTTTTAATGGTTTTTTACATTGTACATAAATGATATAGTTTTTCAGAAACCAATTAATTGACTCCGTAAATATTTCCTTTTGGCTTTACAGAACTTTTAAATTTGGAGTGGTTTTATAATTACATGTTTTGGCTGTGGGTTGGCGGTATCATTTAAAACACTATTTGTTCCATCTACCGCTACCGGTATAAATTTGGTCATAAGCGCAAACTATTTTGGTAATCGAGGCTCATGGTACATTTGCTGCGGTTATCAGGAATAATGTAAAAAAGATGTGTGGTAGAAACGACCAAGCAGCCATTTATATATACTTCGGAAAGGGTTTGAATATGATCACCATAAAGTCAGACACAGCTTGCACAGCCCGATGTGGACTTAAATACACATCTATAATGCTTAATCAAAACAGGAACAATTTCGAGATCCTAGAAATATTAAATAAGCTTAAAATCTTTCACTGAAAGTTATTTAAAATACCTTATTTTGTTGCTATGACAAAAAATATATGCAAAAAATAAAATAAACAAAAGCGCACGTTAAATGAAAGCTGTTACTCAAGGGAAATGTCTCTGATTCCTTATTAGCTTTCAGCGACGACAAAAATCCCACACATCTCATTTTTGTTCTACAACCTCACAGTTAACGCTAGCAGTTTTACCATTTTTGTTGTTATTGTGGCTCACTTAGTGTTTTGCCGTTGACTCAGATGCTATTTTTATATTTAGGACAACTGAATGGGTTATACTTGTTTTATTACCACTAGTCGGGAAAGTTCACTGCATGTTATTAAAACCAAACAAAAAGCAATGAAACTTGAACAATAGTTTATATTTTTCATTTTTTAAAAAAGAAACAATTTACACTTTTTACTACCGGCATGATGCGATATATATAGTAGAAATTTAGTGCTTGTTTTTATATTAAAATGATTTCTGAACTGTGTTGAAATAAGAACTTTCATTCGGAGAATCCAAGTAAAACGATTATATGCATTTTGACATGAAACTGGTTTTGAGGTAGTTCCGTTTCAGATCGGAAAAACATTTGTAACAGAAGAAGTCAACAACCCATGGCCATCATTGTGATTTTATCACCGGAACCACGCATGGCAGCTATAGTTTTTTACTTTATACTATCCCACATTCATTTCACGTGTTTTTGGTGGTACGCTTATGATACACTGGACTTCTCCGCACTCAGCGCGGAGTTTTTTTTCCCTACTGCTCAAACAAAAAATATTATCAATTCTTTTATGGAGTTAAAGCACTTACTTGAAAACTTGATATGTATATGTCATAGGGTTACAGTTAAGATATATATTTTTGGATTTTAGAGTTTTTGATTTGATAAAAAGAAAAAATAAAGATTGATAGCCAATCAAAGTAAATATCAGAATTAGTTCAGCAATACTTTGATGCGCGAATTAGACCTGATTTAAAAAACACTTGACAGGGCCGGATCAAATATAAATTTAACTGAAAAACTGAGGGAGGGGGAGAGCGTAGCGCCCGGCCCACGGCCCCAGTGGAAGAATTTTGCTCTGTTCACCCTAATTTTTGTAGTTTTATTGAATTTTGACTTTGCACCGTTTAATATTATTATTATTATTATAAATCATTTGTTTCCTAAAAATTGGAGAGGGAAATTACGTCTCTCCACGTTCCCCCTGGAATCGGTTTTTGATTTGCTTGTGGGATTGAAGTTTTTTCGTGCACTTATCTATTGATTTTATGTATTAATAATTACAGCTAGAAAAAATCAGATTAGTGAAGTACGTTCAAATTTTTATTAAGAGCTCAAAATGCACTGAGAACGAACAATAAATAGTCAACTGATTATAAGGTAAGGAAACTTCTGATATTTGCAAAAAAATTTTCATGAATTCTAAAAATTGACAGTTTTTACAATAATGCAGCTGTAAAAATGGTCTGTTTTTATACAAACTAAAAATTCTACGTTGTATTGGCTATCTTTTATTTATACATGAGTACCTTTAGTACCACAGGAATCCATGGTCCAACTGTATAACACAGGAATCCCAAGATTATATATTGCGTTCTCACACACTTGATGTTACTAGAAAATCATAGATTAATGATGTGCGTTTGATTTATAAAATTAAAAGCTCGAAATGCGCTGACAAGAAACACTAAACACATAGATAAGTCAACTTTATTTCTGTTATTGCAGAAAAAAATGTCATGATTTCCAAAACGACTTATCTTCCAATAAGACATCTTATGATCAGCTTTAAAACGGGTCTGTTCTTATACAAAATAAAACTACACTCCACAAAGTGCGCGACCCATTTGTATGTGCACCTGACAGAATGAGATAAATTATTCAAGACGGCGCAAAAAATGCAGAAGTTCGATGAAAATTTGTACCACAACAAAAGGTCACCATTGAGTAGCACAGGAATCCCAAGATTATGGTTTGCGTTCTCCTAACGTTGAACGCAAGATTTCACAGTATTACCGTTACTAATGTAGCTCTGACATAAAGCAGTTTTGACTATAACATACATAAAATAATACAACCGATTATTTCTTATCTTAAATAAATACGCTTGCGTGTTAATCTACTTAAAAGCGATCCGGGAGAAATAACGAAAGCGTTGTTATATGATGTTTGTAATTACAAAACCCAAATAACTTGTGATCAAAACTGACCGCACACTTTGTCTGCTTGTTTCAATTAAACATAAAACTTGGAATTCACCAAGTATTTGGCTAATTAGTATAGGACTGATTGAGCTGTCAAAACCTTTTAAACTATGTCACGAAAAGGAAACCTTGTTCAATTTTTAATATCATAATAATTCACTTAAACAGAATGTTTTCAAACTAATTATTTAACGTTATTTGGTAAACAAAACGGTCCAGAAGCACCTCATATAAAATGGTTTTGTGTTTGGTATCCTGCTGATTACAAACTGAAACTCATCTAGAAGTTTCCCTAATTCCTGGTGCTTTCAGATATCTATCGTCTTAGTCTCAGCATATGTTTGTTCCTATGTCACTTGACCTCATATTCTTGTTTTTCTTGCTTCTATAGAAATGGCCTCCATCTATCCTGGTTTTACGTACGAAATATCGTCTCTAGATACTACAAAGCAGTCTGGAAAGATAGATTTTCAGTCTTTATTCAAAACTGTTCAAGATTTGACCTCAACCGATGTGAGCTCCTTCGTAGGTGATCAAAGAAAAGATGGCACTTATGAAGTTCCTGTTCTGAGCAAGTTCATATCTACTGGTGTCCAAGAACTACTCAAGGCAAAAGTGGCTTTCTATGTCGACACGCATTTGCTCCCATTCCTTGAAAACTGTAAGAAAAGTGATCGTCGAGATGATTTAGTGGAGATTGCCTGCACTTTAACAGTTGCTGTTTTTCCCGGATTTCTGAGCCTAGAGGCCGCAGCTGCACATGCGTGTTTTTGTGCATGGCTTTATGTCTTGGACGACGCCTGTGTATCGTTACTTGAAAAAGTCACTGAGTTGAAACGGTCAGTGAAAGAGTTGTACGGAGAATTCATGCAAGATCTCTTGGACCATTTTGAGGTTTATCTTTACGCTGCTTGCGACTCGTCGCCGATCTCTTCTGAGAAGAATTCATATAGTGACCTAATGAGCACAGTATTATCGAAACCAAACACGATTGAGATGCGGGACATAGGAGACGCCCTTTACGGACTCACCCTTCTGGGTCCTTCACTGTATGCCGCTGTACAACTGATTGTTCAGGTAATCGGAAAGACAAATATTATTAGAATACGCAACGAAATCCTCAATCATCTTGCCGCTAAGAAGTTGGAAGTATTGTGCGCTCCTTCAGATATCCGTGATTATTACGAGCGGCACAGTGATACGGGAGCAGTAAAACCGTGTTTGGAAATTGCTCTTGCAGCCTGCATGCACGAGTCAAGTGAGTCTTTCGTTCACTGTTTTCAATAACCCTTTAATGTGCTTAAATTTATTAAAGATGACTAAGATCTAAGAATTTATAAGAGCTCCAATAATAATAACAGATATTATTTTCAACGTAATGAACACAGATTTGAATTTTAAAACAGACATGTTTCGGAAGTACAACTCCCATCGTCAGTTTGTTTTACAATGCCGTACAATACTCAACTTTATATATGTAAACTTATTATAAGAGAAAGATAAAATATCGTAGAACTTCCGTGCAGGTTTGTTATATAAATTTACTTGCGCTGGCTGTGCAGCCGGCTATATTGGTAAAACAACCTGACGTCTTGCCACATGGGTGCATGAGCACTTAACCACGAAAAAAATGTCGCATAGTATAAATACCTAAAATATTCAGTGGGGTGTAAAAAAAAAAAGTCCTCCCGTTGGTTCATGGATCACAAAATAAAGCAGGTCCTTCTCAATGAATGGCAAAAGCCAACACTAACCCAAAAATTAATAGCCAGTGTACATAGTGAATACTATTGCCCTTTGCGTTGTTTGTATCCATTCTTAGGAGCTCGTGTAGGGTGAAAAGGGGTGAACTAAAGAAATGCATATTAAATTACCCTGAATCAGTATATATATATGTTATTTGCCGGCCGGGAGGTCCGTATTGAGAAAAACTGTGCCCGAG
>ERZ1740055.157-NODE-157-length-14111-cov-18.745874_pt1 | contig 14111 bp, 9 predicted proteins | sample MGYA00581747_ERZ1740055 | MGnify/ENA primary metagenome ERZ1740055 (study PRJEB43018, sample SAMN04849739) | marine metagenome | isolation source: floating plastic debris | place: Pacific Ocean | collected 2008-08-28 | study: EMG produced TPA metagenomics assembly...
GAATTGCTCTGTAATGTTTCAGTGTTAATTACTAGATTGAAATCTGAAGTTATGGTTCTTTTCTGTCTTGGAGGAAAAATAACATAGCTAGATTTTTTTACATTAACTGATCATATTTATTTGCACATAGCCAAAACTGAAAAAAAATTAGAGGAGAGATGAAAGTCATTTACATATAGCAAGAATAGCAAAGGGCCTAGCACCGAGCCCTGTGGAACACCACATGCAATATTTTGCTGATCTGATGTGGTATCATTGACAATAACTACTTGTTTGCGATTGGTCAGATAAGAAATAAACCACTGTTTAGCAATCCCTCGGATGCCATAGTATTCAAGTTTTTTGACAAATATTTGGTGATCAACTGTGTCAAAGGCTTTAAAATCTAAGAATATTCCACATGAATAATTTCTATTTTCTATTGCCTTTAGAATTTTATCTATTATACATAGGATTGCATGATCTGTTGAATGACTAGATCGAAAACCAAATTGATATTTAAATAATATATCATTTTTTTCAAGGAAATCCAGCAATCGATTGTATCTAAGTCAGTTAGATGTTGAACATTACTAGCTGGTGAAGAGACACCTAGGCACGGAAGCGAGGAGAGGTCCGCTACCCTGTCTTCGACATCAGTAATCTCATAAACACATTTAGTACAAGTAGTAGCATTGACTAATCTTTTATAAATTTAGCAGGTCACTTTCGTCAGCGATAATGTTTGCACGGCTATCCTTATCCCTCCGCATACAAATTTTCCCATTCGAGGTCCACAGAAATTGGAATCCTTTCTGCTTCTTGACTTTGAGGCAGCTTTTGAACAGTTTTTTGTTGATCTCGGTTAGGCTTTCAGCAAGATAAATCTTGTTTACTTGCCAATAACCAAGCCCGCGAAGATCGCTCGTTGTCTTATTTTTAAGTTTTTCTCTCGCTTTGTAAAACTTCTCTTTCACATCTCGTCTTGTGAACTTAACATTTATACGTGGTTCCTTGGCGGCTTTTCCTTTGTAATAATCCCTACTAGATTTTAGGCGATGGGACACTGAGATATCCTCGGGGGCAATCTTAACATCCATCAGCTCTCCAACTTCTATTGCAATTTCGTTTGTGTTTTCGCGTTCGCCGTCAACTGCCATCGGGATGCCCCGAATCTCAACACATTCTCGACGGTTATACTGCTGCAGTTCGTTTAGTTCTGAGGTAACAGATCGCAGAGGCTTCCAACACACGCACAGTGGTCTTTAGAATCTTATTTTCTTCACTTACTGCGGCAATATTCACGTTAATCTCATCAAATTTAGCACTTACAAATTGGATATGTTTCATCACTTCTTCCACTTTCTCCTTCATCTGCGCGATTGTATCGCTTAGAGGAGTAAGTTTCTGTTCGAATTTTTTATCAAGTTTCGCGTCAAGCAATTTCATCAATTTATAAGTATTAAAGGTAGACATTTCACAATTACAAAAACATATACAAAAAAAGGAATCAAAACAAGATTTGATAACAAATGTTTGTAAGATACTACAACGAAATCAGAGCAAGAAAACACGCCATCTTGCTCTTGTTTACGAAGCTTGTGTCTTTGAAAACGTTACAAACCGGAAATGCTATAAATATAATGCATCAAAGACATTGCACGGAAATCAAGTCTTTTAAATTCCCATCCTCGTCCGATACATTGGTTTGTTTACTAAATAACCGGATTTCGATTAACTTGTTAGATCAATAAAAGCCACAGAGATTTCATGATTTTAAGAATTTAACTGCATAATTCAAAGGATAAATACTACGCAAAATACATTCAATTTGGCAGGGTATTCTGCGGTTAATGCCAATGAGCGATTTACAGTGTGATAACGACATATAAAAATCTGAGACTTTGGAGAGTGGGCAAGTTCCCAAAGCTGAAAAGGTGGGAATTAATAAGTCGAATTAATACAAGCTTCGAGAATGGTGTTTTTAAAATTTATTCAGGCAGCATGGCAGTTCCTATCGTGCGTGGGAGAGTTTGTGGGGGAAAAATAAATTGAAATCAACTAGAATTTGTTTATTTCTAAATACTCTAAAACGTTTCAGTCAGGATAAAACACACTTAGATGTGATATTTGAGTGATTTTTGTACGTGGGTGAGTTGACTTGACACCATGGCCGTCGTCATTTTTAGGGCACATCTGGTAATTCAGGGCTCGACACTAACGGTAGCCAACTAGCCACAGACTAGCAGAAATTCACTTTCCGTGAGCCTTTAATCCTGAAACAAATTGAATGAGGTGTTGCATTCCAAAGTGGCTCAAAACTGAAAACTAAAGACATGAAGCGCAGATTTTTTTGAATGTGCTGAGTCATAAAATGGGCATCAAGTTATGTACGCACATTTCTCTTGTTTTATTTAAAAACTATTTTAAAATGTATGTAACACAGTCATATAAGGCGACCAGACACGTTTTTAACAACTAAAACGATTGTATTGATATGGGAATTACCTAACAATATTAAAATAAGATGTTGCAGAGTGACATGTACCGGTCCCAGTTGGGCAACGATGATATGTAAAAACAGAAAACAAAATGTTGCAGTTACTGAAGAAGCATTAAAAAGCATTATTAACACTTGTAGTTTGCATTGTTTTAGTTTGCATGTTACGGTTGGGATTTTGTAGCGCATACATCTCTCCACTCACTCGGTGACTGAAACCAGCAGGTTTACAAAAATGAAGTTCTGCTGTTGAATTATAACAGTCTTAGTCCTTGAGCGGCGAAAAAATTAGCCCATGAAAACAAGGTCGTTTGAACTCACCTATTTTGTATCACAATGCCCTTATTTCATCTAGAATGAAACATTTTTAAGATGAAACCGAGCAGACAGTTTTCCATGACCAGAATCCTGGGAAAAAAGAGTCGGCACCAGATGAGCTCCACTTCTCGCATGCAACGCCCCTGCCCACAGTTTACCTCAATGGTGGAACTGCCTATTGGTCTGCCTGCTTTTTGAACATTTTTCTTCGCTCTTTCCTTAGGCAAGACCTGGGCATCTTCCACGTCCATTTCGGATATTATAATTACAATCTACCATGCTCGATGAAAGAAACTTTTATTTCCTCGGTCAAATGATCTGTGTAAGTTTTCTAAGTTTTCTATGGCGTACATTTACGGACAAAAATATTCAAAAATTTCATACAAATTGAAGTTCAAAAATCCGATTATCGAGGTCGAAATACCATTAATTGAAGTCGAAATTGGATACAAATAAATTGAAATTGGAAAAAATGAATTCAAAATTACACCACTTCAACTTCAAATTGTTTTACTTTTGAAGTCAATCGAATCGAAAATTTTAACTTCAAATCAAAATTATAATTTGAAATTCAAATACGTAAACGTTTGATCAGCAACTTGTATTCGACAGTTAAACAATAATAATATATCAACGTACAAGATTTGAATTCGAACGACCAAAAATTTCAATTCGAAAGGAAGCGGAAATCAACGAACACCGAACCGGAAACCAGAAAAAAGAGACCGCTGGACGATTCAATACTAGTATAACTTTGAATGAAAGAAGAGAAAACAATTGTTAAAGCTTTTTTGGCGCGCTTATTGCATGAACTTTGCTTGTAGATCGTCGTTTGTTCGGTCGGAGACGACATGGATAATGAATCTTGCGACTCTAGAACAATCCAAGAAATCGTCAGGGCTGTGGTAGATAACCTGAACAGTCTACCGACAACACCGACACCTGCTTCTAATTCTAACAGTATTCCCGCAGCATGTACGACCTCGGAACTAAACCATGCTTTCCAAATACCACGAGGTCATACATCAACTACTACCATTTCACCACTTGGGAGCGAACTGTGTGCCAATTTTTCAAACAAGCGAAATTATAGTCGCAAGGGAAAGCAGCCTCGCTCAAGTGGTACCGGTAAATTTTCCTCAAAGAAGGGCAAATACCCTGCACCAAAACAAGATTTCATTTTTAAAGATGTTTGCCTTCTGCCTTCACCCGAGTGGACCGAAGTCCCTCGGAGGAAGGCAAAGGCCGAACTCGTTTCTAAAGGAATGTATATTGATGCATGGCAACTGGACAAATGTTGGAACGAGGCTGAACTGCGATGTAAGGTTTCACAGCTCTTCAAAGAGCATTTATTTACTACTACTAGCAATGGTGGATCTGAAATAGGGTAAGTACTTACATCTTGCTTTCAATAGCCAATTGGCGTGTAATCTCCGTCAAATTTTTTGAAACTGCTAGGAAAGTATATATTAGTCAGAAATACTTATTTTTTAGTCATTTGACACACTATAGACAGACGTTTTCAGTTTTTTTTATGACGCTTTATTTCTAAACCAGGGGCAGATATATCAGGGGAATGCTGGGGGAGCAGTGTTTGAGAATGCTTCATTTATTTCCTCTGCATATCTGTGATTTTTACGAGCTATGCCAATTGCAATGAATGGAAAAATAACACCACCGTGGTCACAAAAGACTATCTGCATATATCATTTATAAATTGAAAGTTGACCTTTTTGCATACATTGCTGTCACTTCTCACTCTTAAATCATTTTTAATAAGGTAATCAACAAATTGCTGTTGTATAAAGCTGTGAACAGGTAACTTAGAGACAAAAAAGTTAATCAATTTTAAGCTTTACAAAACATATAAAGCTTTTTAAAATCATAAATAATGAGATTGAACTTAATACTTGTTTGTGTTGTGAGGCCCAGTTCAGATCCTTGTTTCCAATAGCTTCCATAAATTCTATTGGACAATTCTCTATTCCAATTTATAGGCTGTGTCCTATATTGATAATTATTATTTTTTACCAAAGCAACCGATATCCATTTTCGCACACTATGATTGGTTCCTGTACCTCGCAATATCCAAGGCTATTACTAAAGTTGATTTTAAGGTGGAAGTGTACGTGCTAAAATAAAAAGAGGTTTACATTGCGGTGTTTTTTTGAAAATAAAGTGCATTTAATTTTTATCCCTTTATTTCGGTAAATATTAAAGCAACTATCCCTCTCAGGGTCTCGATGCTTGGCATCTCGGTATATATCCACCACTATTCACCTCCCCTTTGGGCAATAGTTGCGCATGGATAATATAGTATAAACATAAATTTGAATATTGAGTTGTTATTCACGATTGTTCATTTATAAATAAAAAAACTCTGGAAAGATAGCTTTATTTAAAATTTACTGTAAGTATGATTATAATAATATATTTTAACATGGAAAATAATTGTTTTTTGTGGAATTACCTTCAGACAGTGTCTTAGCTGGTCAGTAAATTTATATACTGTATTATAACAAAATAATAACACAAATTAATTTTTTGCAAGTCTTTAGTGAAGCAATATTTATTTTCTTTTTTAACAGATTTGAATTTGTGAGAGCAATTGGCAGTGCAATCCTCCCAATAAGTCTCCCGGCTAATCAAGAACTGGGAGGAAGGGTTCTAAAACACATTACTGGCAATGGGCCAATATATGTTAGAACTCTTGAGGATATCCAAGTCCAAGTAAGTTCATATTTACTTAAATTATAGAGGTCAATCAAATACTGGTCAGGCTCAATTAATAAAATTCATTTTGATTCATAGTTTTTGAGAGAATCTTTTTTTTAAAATCATCAGAGCTTTTATAATAATGTGGATATAACTAGTTTTTTTCTTATTATATCTGCACAGTGTTGGTAGATTAATATTTTTACTGTTTTTTTATTTATTTTTAGTTTTTCATTAATATTATTATTTACATTTTATATTTTTATATTATAATAGAAGACTCTTATGAAAAGCACTTTATTGTGAAAAGGTTAAGGCTTATCTTCATCATGCCCTGTTGTGTACCCAATATTTTGTCCTTGTTGTGTGGACATCATTGATTGCAATGTTCTTTAAATTTTCAGGAAAATTGCTCCCATGTGAATGATGAGGAAAATGAAGAAAATTCAGATCATGATAAAACTGTGAGTTTTTGAACTTAACCTATTATTTTCATTGGTTTACTTACATGGATTGGTTAATATGTAATGTAAAGTATGGCGGCCCAAAAGTGTCAAACAAAAAAAAAGAATTAGAAAACCAAAAAACAATTTGGAGAACAATGGAATTTTTAAAATAACTCTTCAATTTATTACAATTGCAAATTTTGAACATTTAAAAAGCTGTTAGTATTAATTTTAAAGAACAATTGTCAATGCTTATTTCAGGTCCCTTTATCTTACTGTCTAGAATTATAACACATTCACATCAGCTTGCAGCACTTCACTTTCTGTTAGAAACTTCTAGTATAGTTTGATGTTTTTTAAACAGCTACACTCTCTTCATACTTTAGGTGGATGATGCAATGGAAACATGTTTCAACTGTAATAAATTGTGTTGTCTTGAGGAGTTACCAAGCCATCTTATGCAATGTGGGTAAGTGAAAGGATGAAATATTTTTTTAGATGTAAGTTGGTTTACTTTTCTTGTACACCGGTGGCTATTTACATGCTGCAGATTTCAAATAACAAGCCCCTCCATATGTAAGGTGAGGGATTTTATCTCCCCATTTGTCAAATACAAAGGCCCTTGTATGCATAGCCCCTCATCCCCAAAAAAGTCCATTGGCTAATGTTTGGCTTATTAAAGTACAATATTTTCATGACTAAGTCCTGTTCCCAAAGTGCCATGCTGACCAACAGAGAATCCCTTATGCTTAGCACTTCAGTTGTATAGGTATTTATCCAGGACGGTTGAAGGAAAAGATCAAAAGTGACACAGATCTTTGTAAACCAATAGCAAAATTGTTATACAAAGGAAAGAGACAACATTTAATCAGAGTCTGTTATAATTATGTTTTTGTTTAACTTTAAAATAGTGTTTATAAATGAGTGACATCCAAGAATAAGCAGTTATTAAAAAAACTACAAATTTAAAACCAGCAAGTGCTGCAGTGCTTATTAATTTTAACTAAACATGGTGTTGTTGCATAGTATGCAGCTAATTAACTTTTGCTACTATTATTTGATAATGTATAGCAAAAATAAAAATATCAAGAAATATTTTAAGTGCAGTTTTAATACAAACTTTAGTTAACACTTCTAATTTGAAGAATATTTTTTACAATAATAATTAATTGTTTCAATTTATATCATGTCGTTGAATCAGTTATAAATAGCAGTACAATGTGGTTACATCAGTACTAGGCCTCCACTGGAAGTTGACAGCACCAGTTACTTGGGTAATGACAGTGAAGTCAGAAGTGATCGTAATATCGACATCAATAGTCCAGTCAGGGACACATGCACCAAAGATGGTGATGGTTCCAGTGGTTCAATCAATCAAATTGAAGCGAAAATGAGAACAAAAGGCAATGGTATCAACATCAGTAGTCCTTTGGGAGACACAAGCAACAAAGAAGGTTTTATTAACGTTGTTAAAACATAGGTTTTTTTTTATCTCACCTTGCGATGCACCAGAGCCATAATTTAAACAAAAAAAAAACACGATACTCTTTTTATTAGTACATGTATCTCTGCTGCTAAGAACAAATTCTGTAGCTATGATATCATTGCATTCATGTTTATCCTGTCTGTACTGCCATATTAATATTGATCAGTGCTTTGATGTGAACGTTGTATTGGGCACAATTTTTCTGTTTGAATCAACACTAAACTGTTAATACTGCCCCTATTTATTTTTGTATTCATTTTATTTAAATAATGATTTTAATTCCACTAAAATCCGATTGGCAGCAAAGGGCTGAATTTCTTAGATAAAAATTACAACAATTATATAAGACCTATTTACAGTTGGTGAAAGGGAAAGAGTAAAATTGATTAGAACAAACTATATAAAGTAAAGTTTACTGTTTCTACCATTAAGGTCATTTCTCCATTTTTTGTGGGCAGAGTTCTCATATTTTAGACATGAAAGAGTTGGGAAGAGGCCAACCCCCTTTCAGAAGACAAGTGTTTGATAAGAATTGGTGAATCAGTATTGCTCAACAGCAGTAGCTTGCTTTACAGCTAAATTAAGCATATATATAAAGTTATAGGGTTTAACCTGGTAGACAAGAATGTAAGTCTCCCTAGAACAGTCCCAGATCTTGTAGATGGCTTCAGACAGAAAAAGCGAGGAAGTTGGTCTTGGCTTCTTACCCGAGCTACAGTAAGGAAATCACACCAAGTTGATTATTGTCTTTTTTCTAATCACATTATTTGCTTATCTTCCTTAGCTCTTCTGAAAGAAATGTTTCCACAAATTGAGGAAAGTGACTTGAGAGATATGTACCAAGATAATTTTCTGGATATGAATGCTACCATTACAGAATTGTTGCAAAAGTATGATACAGGTGAGATCAATGTGCGTGTGTGCCACCACCCCCAATCAGCAGAAACCACCCAACCACACACACTAATAAAAAATATCACTCCCTAATTAAGAGTGTAATAGGTTTTTTATTTAGTGTTCCATTCAGACTGCAAGTCTACTAGGTTTTTCTTAAACTTATTCTACATTACAGAAATATTGTCTTTGCAAAGTTTAAAATTTTAATTCTGTCATCATTTTCACAAAATATTCTGAAAACTTAATTTTTTGATTTACAAAAATGTACCATCAACTAAAGTTTTTTTAACTTTGTGAAGAGAATCCTTTTGCTATGTAGAATTAATGTTGTGGGAAAAAAACATGGAGATCACTGACTTGTTTTTATGTAAAATGGCTTGAAGGTGAAAAATGGGGTATTTCCATGGCCACTAAGTTACACATTTGCCATAGCAATGTTCTTAGTAGTAACATTAAATTCATAGTCGTTAGGAGAAAGAGTTGTACTGATATTGGCATACAACATGATCAAGTGTTATCTACATCAGTGCCTTCACATATGGAAGAAATGATCTTTAGTTTTGAACCTATAGCGACTTTGAAAACCAGGTTCGAGCCACCATAAAAGTGGGGTCAAACGAGCATGAGAGTCAACGACAGTTCACAGATGAGAGTTGGATAAGAGTTTAACTCTCATCCACTATCATTAATGTGTGATTGCCTTTGGATGCAAGAGTTTATGAGTGATTGCGTGACATTCTTCCAACCTGTAAAAACAAAATGGTGGCCAATTTGCCTCCGCTTTGTAGTTCACGAAAAATGGGGCAGCTTTTCTTTGAAAAGAAGAGCTGCTTGAGCTATTTTGTTTAGAATAGCTTTGTATGAAGAAAGTAAAGATGCTTGGCCCAAGCATGGGAAAACAAGGTAGTGGATAAAACGCTGCAAGGAGAAAGGGCTTTACAATGTAAATGATGAGTTGCGAGTTGAAGATACAGCTGCGTACAGAGAGATGATGCAAATGAATTATAAAACATTTAAACAAATCATAACTAAAATTGAGCTATTAAGTATACGAAGAGACAAGTTCAAGGTGGTCACAAAGTGATAAAAGCAGCTGAGAGGCTTGCAATCACCATTAGATATCTTGCAAGTAGCTTGCATCACTACAGTCCTCTATTTTTGTTTTGTATTTTGAGTCGAGAGTTAAGCCTGCAAACTCATAAAAGCTACTGCTGCTTTTCGAAAAACTCTCACCAACTCTCATGTAGCGATCAAACGACCAAAAACTCTCATTGACTCTCATGAAATATTTGAACAAGAGTTTGGACTCTCATCGACTCTCATGCTTGTTTGACCCCCACATAAAGCAATACTGACCCCCATTTTAGGACAGATTGATTAATTTGGTGTTTTCGTATACAAGGATTATCCATGTTACACTGGATTCATTATTTGGAATTACTATGAAGGATAAAGTATATAAAGTTATTGCGTACTCAGTAATGAACTTTAATGAACAATGGAAGATTCTTTTCAGAACCAGCACAGTCAAGAGGCATAGTTACCCTCTCAGATGACGATGCATGCAGTGTGGAACAGATCTTAAGAGCACTTAAACCAAGAAATTGTACACCATTTAGAATCACTGTAAGGCGGGAAAGCATCTTTGCAGATAGCATATCCTTTTTCAAGAAAAGGGATTACGATATCAACAAACCTGTGAAAGTAACATTTGAGGCTGAAGCAGCTATAGATGGTGGGGGACCCAGGCGTGAATATTTCACTCTGCTACTCCAGTCAATTTTGTCACCAACAGCACCAGTCAGAGTGTTCGAAGGCACCAGCTCTGTTGTGCAAGTGGTTCACAATACAGATGCATTGAGAGCAAGTATGTTCAAAGTAGTAGGAAGAATGATTTCTGCTAGCATTGTAAATGGTGGACCATCATTCAACCACTTGTCATCTGCAGTATACAGGTATTTGACATCCCAGACAACTGAAACCGCACTGGATGATGTAACCAAGAGTGATGTTGTGGATTATGAAGTTCTTCAAGCAATTGACAAGGTTTTGTAATCATACAGCATTCAATTTCTTGTTTAAACTATAAAAATATTTTTGACTTCCAAATGCTCTCTGCCTGCAATATGCCATCTATATCCCCGAGATAAGAGTCCGAAAATTTTTTGAAATGGAGCCCATCAGGAAAGTACCCCCCGGCCAAAATGTTTTACTCTGAAGTGTCTTAATAGTAATAATAGATAAACTTGATCCAGTAATGACTCATCTTGCAGGTATTGCACTACATTGGAACCCCAATACATTGAAGTTACAAGTGATCGGGATGTTTACTTTGTTACATTGGGTTCTAACCGTGAATATAAATTTTGCCTGGCCCAAAAAATTGCTTCATTATAATTGGAAGATTGTTAAAATGGGACTCATTATATTGGGGTTCCACCGTAAATACAAAATGTAAAGCAAATGTTTTGTTTTTGAAGCAACAAAACTTTCCTTATATGTAGCAGTTTCTTATCTAAAAGTAATGCTTAATTGAACATTTTTATCTGTAATAGATCTAGATAGTAACGTGAATCCCACACCTGTTTTCCCTTGACCATAGACTTTCAATACACACAAACACTCTTAAAAAAGACCGCCCTCCCTGCCCCCGAAAACATGTCCCAAAAGTCTTTGAAATAATTCAAAATGTGCTGATGGCTTTTGATTCACAAATTTATGGCCTTCCGGCAGTAAACATGTCGAGTTAGGTGATGTATTTAACTTTTGATTAAAGTACTATAACTTTATAGTTCACAAAAGACTGATTTATTTATTTTTTTAACAAGACTAAGGGTGGGCATTTTTCAAAAAATAAAACTTCTCAGTATATTTTTTTGGCATTGTAGATTGACAAGGCCACAGTTGACAATGTTGGCATTGTCTTTAGTGAAGTGCAAGGTATGCTTGCTGAGGCAGGCTATCCCAAAATGTTAACAGTGGCAAACAGATTAGAAGCCATCACTGCATTGTGTGTGCATTCTGCCATTCTGTGCAGGAAGGGTGAGCTTGACCAGTTTGCTGTTGGTCTTGGTCCCGTCCTTGAATTGGCAAAAAAGTACCCAGACACAATGAATCCCTTGTTTGTTAGCTGTGAAGAACCCAACAGCTGCAGCATCACTCCAGAGGAATTCAAAGCCCTCCTAGTTTTTGAAAGTGTTGAAGAAAAAGTTAAACAGTATTTCCTAAAGTACATAGATGAGGAAGGTGAGAGACTAAAGTTGTTTTTGTTGTCATTGGACCTCCGGGCAATCACACAATTGCAAACATTGACTCACCCGAGTTTAGACCCTCGACTGTATTATCGAAGGCATGACTGTACCTACAGTAGAATATTTTTAGTAGGGCAAACCACAATAGATTCTTTACTTAATTTTTCTTGGGTGGGTAAGTATATGTACAGTTTGGTCAACACAATTGCAGAGTTTCCTGTTATACTTTAGCTGTAATTGAAATATGCTAAAAGGAAAGCTGTAAACACTTCTGGATTTGGAAATATGCAATTAGATGAAGCATCCTCAGAAACCGAAGATAGAGTTGAAGTGGCAAGGGGTAGTTTGCACACATCCTAATTATTTTATGGCAGTTACCAGAAATATGCATATTTTTTGTTTTGCCATAGTGCCATTGTCCAGTGAGTAGCATTGAACCACCAATACAAGATATTGCATAATTTTGTTTTTTTAATAGCCAGCAGATTACCAGATCTCTTGATGTTCTGCACGGGAGTCAACTGCATACCACCATTGGGTTTTCATGATCCCAGCAACATAACTGTGTTGGAGCTTGACGAGTTTGGTGGGCCCTTTCCAAATGCCAATACATGTCCACAGGAGCTGGAGCTGCCAGCTGTACATCAAAATTTTGAAGATTTTAAAGAAAACTTCAACAAAGCTTTGGTCATGCAAAGCAGTGGTTTTGGTATAGTGTAGTTCACATAATTTTTGTTAAACAATGCCGACATTGCATGTTACAGTATTCAGATTTTTTCTTCACTGCAAAGTGATTGGATATCATTAACATTTGGATTAATATGTTGTACAAACATCAGATTGAGAGTACAGATACTAAGTTGATATTATTAATATTGACATGTAGGCAACTTTCAGTTTGCTTTTTTACGTTTTGCTTTATGGGGTCTACAAGGAAGAAAATGTGACTATTGGTATTGTTAGAGCAAAACGTAGGTCCTGTTAATGGTCAGCAACTTAAATTGTCACAGTACAGTGAAAAGGTTATGGAACTTGTACCAGTGAAATTTAAAGTGTCTACAGTATATGGCCAAATTTGTTTTTTCAGTTTTGGTATCTCTAGAATGCATAGAAGAATAATCTAAAAACTTTTTTGGCCATATAGATACTTTAAGTAAGAATATCAGTTGGTCTCTCTTTTCCTTTGACATCAAAATGACTTGTTTGTGAAACAATGTTATGACACTGATTTATGAATCAATTGATAAGTTTGCTGTTCTTTTTTTATCTAGTGTTAAAATAGCTGCCAGGACTCAAAATTACCTTTTCTTGAGAGCTGAAGTTTGTTCAGGATTTTACTGTCCAAAACAGTTTGACATGGACATACCAATGGCTAGATGGCAATGCATTGTGTTTTTACTCAGGCCACCACAAGTTCTTGTTAATAAAATGTTGAAGTTTCCAAACGTGTTTGCAGTAGTAGATAAGAATTTTGCTTTATGATTAAATTTGTATGGCTATTGTTAGTTGGTTTTCATTTATTGCAGCAAGAGGGGGGTTACAAAATTATGATAAGATATTGGAGTTTACAGATACCCCCTCCTCTCCTCAAATTTGTTACTTTTTAAATCTGGGTGAGAAAATTCCAGACATCCTAAAATCGTCTGGGTAGCCTGGGAACTAAAGGTTGCCATGGCAATGCTAATTGACAGGTCACATCAATCTGTACAAGTAAAGTATTCCTTCTGCCAAGTTTTACCACTTTCTGCTTAATAGTTTTAGAGATATACTCCTTTAAATATTAAGACATTTATCAAGTTGAGAGTATAACGTCATCACCTATGCTAATTTGCATATCATTCTTACCTTAAAAACTTTCGAACAAAAGAGCTTTTGAAAAACGGAAAACAGCATTGTTCTTGTTTTGCAAAGGTGCTAAACATATCAAGAATTGGAAAAGATTGAAGACTTCAAGACTTTAAATATGGACTTCAAATGATTTGACTTTCAAGAGAAAACTGTGAGCATGCACTCCCAAGAAATAAAATTGATAACATTATCACTAATAAATAACGAATGGCCCCCTGTACAGATTGAATAACATTTATAGAGACTGAATAACACTTATACAGTAGCTGCTTGTTCTGGCAGGGAAAACGAAACTTTAGCCAGCTAACATAATGTAATATTGTGAAAATGTAATTTTATCAATATCCAGGATCGAGGATCAATAGAGTAAAATTTATGTAGGAGAATTATTGCAAGCAGCAGATAAAAGCTCTAAAGCCAGAATAAATGAGTGAAATCCATTTTCATCTCCATTTGCAATAGATGCCTTAACAACAGTTTTAATATTGTTAAATGCCGTTTCATCCACACTGATAGGTGTTTCTGGTACAGTCACCAATCTTGAATGATCTTCCGGTACTGGACCACCCACGTCAATACCATAGTTAGAAATATCTTGCACAACAGATTCCACAGCACTATAACCCGAGTTTTGCAGTGATACCATTCCTCTGATCCATAACTGTTGTGGT
>ERZ1740055.158-NODE-158-length-14085-cov-7.769280_pt1 | contig 14085 bp, 8 predicted proteins | sample MGYA00581747_ERZ1740055 | MGnify/ENA primary metagenome ERZ1740055 (study PRJEB43018, sample SAMN04849739) | marine metagenome | isolation source: floating plastic debris | place: Pacific Ocean | collected 2008-08-28 | study: EMG produced TPA metagenomics assembly...
TTATGAGCTATAGAAGTGCGTAAAAAAAAATTTCATTTCATAGGCACTTTAAAACAACAGACACATACTCTTATGTAATGTTTTTATTTCGCTGCTGCCTAGATTTTATCATAAGGAGCGGCGTTTTGTAAATTTTAATAATATCGTAGAAACATAGAACAGCAAGTTCGCTGCTCAATTTTCATCTTTACGAGAATTCATAAATTATGCTAAATTTCAAGTTCATTTGGTTTTTTGTACAATAAATAATTTCTTAGTCTCTTTGTGCACTTGAATGAACCAAAAATTTGAAACAACTATTAAATCTGCCATAAAATGTACCGTATCTTACTGACAGCAAACTTCAAACCTAAATATCCTATAATACATTTGTTCAAAATACAATTTACTGCAAAAATATTCCGTACAAAATTACTCTAGAGGAGGTTTTTTAAAGTTTACCGTTCCTAGTTCTTCTTTTGCACATAATTGTTTTAACTCGAAAAAATTCTACAAAAGGTTAACTACACCTAGTTTTGTTGTCTTGAAAGTAAGGATATCATCCCTGGATATGTTAGAGTTATCAAGAACGCGAAATTACAATTTGTAACAATAAAACTTTTCTGACAAATGACAGTGTGAAGCCCCCGCGCTTTTTCTATAAACAGCAATTTTTGCACAGACGGCGGTTCCAAAATCTCCGTTTGAAAGTGAACCAGTTTTGTTTGTTACACCAATCTAATTTCCAATATATATTTTGATACGAATGAATATATACAAAAACGCGTTAAACTTTGCAAGGCTTGAAAAACAAGCCGTTAAAAAGCGTGGATTTCCTTCCCAACCGAAGAAGCTGTAAGCATCCACAACAGACACTTCACTAAAAAAAATATGTAAACGAAATGAACTGAATTAGAAAAAAATCTCTAAAAAAGTTGAACATGATCCACATACAACGCTATGTTTCAAAGTTATAATAAATACCACAACTAACCATAATTGAACTGGCCTAAAAGGTACGCGCAAAATGAGAATTGTAAAGCATAGAATGTAATTTTAGAAGCCTACAGAGTCATGAAAACTACAATTACACTTTTGACTAGGAATTTAAAAACTTCTCTTCCAATCTCGACATTAAATAAACTATTATTTATTAATCTAACGTCACAACTTCGATTCGTCTACCAAAGTCTGCAAAAAAGTCGCTGCCAGTTCCCCCCGGGAAAGTAAAAAGCGAACTTCTGTCATCATATTCGCTAAGATAAACACAGTCTTCTTTCATTAGGTCTTGCTGAATAACGTCTCTCAATTGGCGTGATTTCCGAACAAGATTCTGAAGTTGTAACGATGCCATTTCGGAAAGTTTCATTCTAATCTTATTGAAATCAGACCTCAAGCCTGTCTCGAGAAACCTGCAATATGAAAGAATAAAGAATCAAGTATTTCACTATTATTATAAAATTAAGTTCACAAGTTTTTGGTCGTCTTTCGGTGCGAACTTCAAGTACTAAAGCACTAAAGTAAGCTTTTAATTTCTTTCAAAAAAATGAAAAGAAACTAAAGTAGTTCAAAATTACCACGGCCAATGGCATTCACATTAAATATTTCTGAACATTTTTTGAAAAAGCCACTGACGAACTGTTCCTTTCAAGTATTAATATTGAAAAACGTAGCAAAATATCGTTTCCCTTTAGCTCATGTTACACTCGACAAAACTAAAACAAAATGTTGCATATCACGGAAAAAATGTTCAACCTATCCTATATTTCCTACAGCGAAACGGGCATTGTTTCACGTTTCTAAATGTTTTGAAATTCTTTTCAAGTAAATATTGAAAAAAAGCGACAAGCTTCAAGGTATTTTCATCTATTGTTTACTCTTTTGAGCAGCAAGCTAAATGGTTTTTAAATTGCTATTCTTATTGTCTACGATGTTTGAAAAACATTCATAAAATAAATTAATCAAAAGCAAGCGGACGTGATGGACTTCAATGTACCTTTGAACTAAACTTGATATGCAATCCGCCGAGTAATGCGCTGACGACAACTCAGAAGATATGCACGATGGCCTCAGTGGGCGAATGACATAATCTCCAAGAAGAGAGTGCAACCAGCTCGCTTCTTTGAACCAAGCAACCACAATTTCTTTCCTTTCAAAATAAAGCTTAAGTCGAGTAAAATCTTCCATTTTGCCTCGCTCTAGAAATTCCCTGCATAAATAAAATCAAAAGCATGATGAGAACGTGTAGTCAATAAACAATAAAGGTTGCTAGTATGGCAAACAAATAGAAACAGTTGGCTTGCGGATGATTCTCCCTCGAGACTTTGATTTACCAGTATTGAACGCGCGGTAAATTAAATCCATTCTTTAACAAGTTAGCTAAGCAATATCGGATTCAATAATTAACTCATTAACCTATATTGACCGTGCAGAAATACGTCTTTCTAGGTAAACAGTTAAATTGTTTATCCATACAAATCTATATTGACAATGATCTGTTTTCTCTAAGTGCGTCAAGAGGTTTCAAGAGATGCATTGTGTCGGAGAATACCTCAAGTACCAAAATGACTCACAATACAATATCGATCTCGTTATTTTGAGAACGGAATAGAAGTCCAGTGAAACCATCTGGGACTTCCCGCTATTTTGAATTCTGAGCACATTTTTATTGTCAATTCTCATTTGCTGAAACAACACTACGCTTGTCGATATTGGGACAGATTTGGTTTGGGTGTACACCATTCGAAGAATGTCTAGGATGGTTTAAAAGTTACTAAATGCTATTTAGAAGTCTACCTGTAGCACTTGTGCCGCCGTACAACGATAGACGGTCGGTGCTCCTTTCTGTACGCGGTTCCTCTTCTATTCTGCCACAACCAAATTTCGTGAAGTCTTTCAATGTACGGCTTTGCTTTGCTGAGAAAATCGTTTACTGTCAGGTCAACCTCTTCAGCAACTGGCGCCAGCTGGCACAGAAAATAAATGAAAATATTCTAATTATTCTCCACTCTCGAATTTTATCGTATTGGCCTAATTGAACAAACCTAACATGCTATCTTATTTTCTTCTTGCACCACTACCTTTTTAATCCCTGTGTAATGAATCAATAGTTATGGCAGCTTGTACAAACTGTATCTTGAAAATGATCCTTAACAAAAGGCTCGCATCACAGCTTGCTTAATGCCTTCTTGTTCATTTGGTAAACCAAAGAAATAAATTATGAAATTCGGTCAGCGGAATAAGTCAAAATTTGGTCAAGAAACAACCACTATATAGAATCAATATAAAAAATGTTATTGACAGAGTAATATACTTGTTATACCAACACTAACAAGCGCTAAAAATAAATAAGTCATTACTTTTAAATCTTGACTAGGTAGTTTAGTATAAACCAACCACTGAAATCGCTTCCTATTTTTTTAAATTATATAAACATTTATACAGACACATCCTATTTAGAAAAACTTGTTTAAAAAGAGGCCTGATATCACGGTAAACACAAACTACCGTTTTTCCTATCCAGACACAGTATACAAAACTTTAAAATGAAAAAGCTAGCAAATTCATAATCTAGTACGCATATCAATTATACAATTAACATGCATATTTTTGATTTTTAGACATAAATGCATTTAAAAACGAACATGACGTAGAAAATATTAAGGAAAATACGATAATTTTATCATACAACAAACCTTAATTTTTCTTAATTACCTCATTGTTTACGTATTCCAGACAGTCCCTATAATCTTGTGCAACCATTTCACCCTGTCTTGGTGGCCAGAGTTTGATGCTCTTTGCATCAAGCCAATTTTTAAAGTATCCACAAAACTCTGCATAGGCTTTAACTGTTTGAAAACCACCTTTTAATTGCCCATCAATGTACATTGCAGTTATCTAAAAAAAAAATCAATTTTAATATGTTTCAAAACTGACCGAATAAAAACAAGAACCAGTTGTGTAAGAGTCAAAGTTGATATTAATCCTTTACTATGGGAAAATCAGAGTAAAAAGATGGGAGAATGAGAAATCAAGAGCTGGTTAGGGTGAAGACAAAAAGTAGCCACTTAAAGATTTTTGTTGATAAAAATGGTATGCCTGAAACCTGGGGATGTTCTCCATTTTACCAGACACAAAATTTTAACTTACAATACAAAATATTTAAAACAATATCTACATAAATAATCTGAATAAAATATGTGAATGTAAAAAAAAGAAAGTGAATAATAAAATTCATTTATTGTTCCTCTTTGCTTCAAGTTTAATGGAGGAAATGCCTCCAAGAGGGAATTTATCCTAATTCTATCAAAAATGGTCATTTTTTTTATTTTTTAGTGTTATAGAAAACAGTTCTCAGTTGTTCAGATCTTTAATATTTCCCTTTTAATTTTATTTTTTTATTGCAGTCAGAATTCTTCCTCCAGTCTCTTACCTGATGTAGCATATAGCTATGTGTAACTTTAGGCATATGTTCTGTCAGTGCTTTCAAAGCTTTAGGATTGCCAATATCTCTGTCTTCTAAGAATTGATACCATTTTTGCTGTCTTGAAGAATGAAGCGATAACTGGTAGTGTTCCTCCAAAGCTTGCCTGTTCCGCAAGCATCTCTTTAAAACATAGTTCTGCATGGGGAGTATACCACCATGTTTTTTAACAAAGATTTTATACAAACTCGTCCATTCATAGTAACTTGAGGGGAACATTTCTGCTGGGTCTCGCTGTTGATCTAATGAGCAAAACATCAAAATATATCGTAAGTTAAGCACAATATTAATCTGGTATGAAATAGTAAGTCAGTTATTTTCTTTAATTAATTGCAATTTATTTTAAAAATGATGACAGCCACTAGTCTTACATTATCAGTTATTAAAATTCTTAATACTTAAGAACTATAGCTATTAATTCCTAATCATTGTGACTAATTAACTATCATTATCAATATTGTTATTTCATAATACACAAAAAACTTGTAAAACTTGAGGTAAAATGAATACCTTCTTCTGACTCATGGTAATGCTTTTCCAGTTCGTCATCAGTTAAACCCCATATTGACTTGGCCTGACTGGCAGTTAAGTGACTAACACTTTGTGATGGTGGCAATGGATTCAACAAATACCAAACTATTACTGAAGTTTTGAGTTGACTAACTGGCCTGAAGAAATTATGGTCATTCTTTAACACTTCAGCTTTGTAAAACATCTCATACATATATAAATATGTGTACTCTTGCCATCTTGTTTCCAAGCAAAAGTCAATCTGCCAAGAAAAAATGTGTGAGAGCCTTAATCATAAGATACTTACTAAATAGCTTTAAAAATACTATTGTGAGTAGGGAAAGCCAGTACTGACAACCGATATTTTTAACAACTCTAATTCAATGTCCCAATATTTTCAGCTGCCCTGACAAAGTGCCAACACTCGAAACTTTAGCTTCGATTACCTATTTCTTCTTAGGAAAGATCAACAAGTTTCAGCTTTCAGTTGTAAAAACATGTTTATTCAGAAGACTTTAATATCAAGCGAAACAAAAAGGATAAAGAAAAATAAAAAAAAAGCTTAAATTTTGGCATTAAACTAAAATGGATGATTAAAAAGATGTATGAATGGGAAAACCAATAAACTTAAAATAACTACACTTGGGTAACTAAACTTACTTTTCTTCTTCCACAAATTATTTTTAATCTTTAAAGCTCTAAACTTATCTCATAACCAACATCAATTCAGAATTTTTGGACACAAGATCAGAGCCACTGCTTATCATCAACATCAACTAGATATTATTCCACAAGGTGCATTGTGCATTTATGATATACCTGTTATGACTAGAACGACATGTAGAAACAATAAATATTGATTTTCATTTTTTATAACAGAAGGGGCAGTGTATAATTTTAGTATAAATAAAAGCCACAGACAATATTAATTTACAAAAGGTGTGTGAACAGATGAAGACAGGAGATTATGACATTTTGACTGTCTATCATAAAAATTGAAACAATAAAAAATTGTTTCCATTAAGTGCAGTCCAAGTAGCAAGAATTTCAATCATATAAACGGGTAGATTTTTAAATTAGAAGTGGAAATTTGAAATGCTGCAGTGGCCTTCTGGATCATGATCAGCATATTTTCTGCAGCTTTGTTAATGTCAAAACCCCTCAAACTGATAGTCATATATTTGTTAAAACAAAGAATGACTCCTTTATAAAACAAATTTAACAAATTCCGTATGCCTTGCTTTAAAAATCAAAAGGTAGCAGGCTAGGTAGCTAAGCCAACTAAAAGCTTTGGCTCTGAATGACAAATGTGTTCAATAAATGACACGCATAAAGAAGTAACACTGGTAATTTGGGGGTGTTCCTGGTAGACATTTCGTGATATTTTCCATGCTGATTTCTTTCACCTGACCAGGATGTCGGACAACTAATTTGATAAAAGGTCTATCAAAATTCATTAACTGCACACCAGGCTAAAACATAAGATCTGATCTGAAAGTGAAACGCTAAAATACTGCGAAACCGAAATTGACTGAAACTAAAACACAATTGTTTTGCCATTTATAACCTCAATCCATTACCAACCCATCTACACACTAAATGTATAAATTTATACTTTCATTAACTAGCCATTAGGGGATAAGTAATTTGCAATCGTAGCAACTAGAAAAAGCGATGACACATGCCAAAATATTTTGAGTCAAGACAAACATAAAGTTAAAGAAACAAAATATATTCTTTCTACAATATTCAAATACTGCCAAAAGGAAGCTATTGATATGACCTTCAAAGTTTTGTAAGAAAGGCTATGCAGGGTGCGATATGGCTAAGAAAATTGCAATTTGTTTCAAAAGTTTAAAATAATTATAAACAGCTGCTCATGACGAATGGCAACAAACACACACACGAACCATTCGCTGCTTGGCTGTCAAGATATTATCACCCAATTTGCTCTGAAAAAGACGCAGTATATTAATTCACGGCGAGGGCGAATGGGTGTTCAAAGGAAACCCGCATTTTTAGCACTGGGATTCAACTTTTCAAATAAACAGAATGTTTACAAAGGCAGAAAATCGAAAGAACCGTAACATGACATGGGTGCCTGACGGCTATCACACATCCAGGCAGGCGGGTCCGTGATATTTTGACGGACATACTGAAGTGCTTTCGTGATACAAGATCTCCAAACAAAAACCAAGCTCTTGCAGTATTCATTCAATACTAGATCTATTCAACGCGAACCATTTGCAACCCGTGAAAACGATCCCTTAATTTCCATTTCAATAAGCCCCAATATCCATCTACTCGGTAAGCTGGCCAACCAAACGCGGATCTTTTCCAAAATAACACATCACACCGTTACAACCAAATCCTATTCTTTCCCTTCCTTCAACTGTACGTGCTTGAAATAAAAGAGGATAAAAGTAAAAAAAATCATTCTTACAAAAGGAAATTCAAAGTGAAATGAAACTCGATTTTCTAACTATATTTCCTATCTTGAATAATAAATATATTACGACTCGCCATTGGGCAGTTGTTCAGCGCAAATATACATCTCCCCGAGTTTCATGAAAAGAAATTTCCAACACTGTTGTAAAATCTTGCTTGCAAATCCACCAAATGAAAAATAGGTAAGCTTATTTTCACCTATTCGGAATATCGAGAGAAGAAGAACTGAATTTTGAACAAAACAGCCAACAAATTTATCAGCCCAACTTGTTACCACAAACCGCATGGTTCGCCAGATCGGAAATAGAAAAATTCCCATGTTTCTCCCTGAAATTTCAACAGAAACGGTCTTCAACGAACTCTAGATTATGGCAGAACGGGTTGAATAAGTCATAAATGCAGTGTCCATGTGTTTGAATTTAACGCAAACTTTGAATATCTTTCGTAAATGAAACAGAAGTCAAACTTACCCTACATCGATGACGCCATATCAAGTTCGAGAGGCAAAGACGGTTAAATAGCCGGCAGGTTTTGCTCAATTTTATAAGAGTTTTACAGTCCAGGTATTCAAGAATTAAAACAAGAACTTCCTCGCTTAAGTGAGTTAACAAAGATGGCGGTAAAATCACTCTCGATTCCATTTCTTCGGGTTGGAAAATTCTTGTGTTTGCGGAGAGAGTATGTATCAAGGGTGGAACATTGCGACTCATAACCCTTGTCGTACACCCATCGAAGACAAACTTCTTTCGTCTAGGCGGACCAGAATTTGAATCCAACATGTCCAATTCAATCTTCTTTCCTGCCCGAACTGAATGAAAAGGTCGCTCAAAATGGCTCCCGTCGGCATAAACACTAAAGATAAATACACCGTGATAAAGACGAGTTCTCTTCTAATGACACAATATCCCTAAGAACGAAGCTTTGTTGTTTTTATACTAATTTCACACGTGCATTTCCCGTTCAGCTGTTACGCATGCGCCATGTGCTAATGACCCTCTTTTCGCCAATCCGCGTTCGCGGCGCGTGTTTAGAATTCTTTTCTCGTGGGTTTCTTGCAATATACACTAATTACACTCGAACCTTCACGATTTTGAAAAGAAAAGCGAATTTAGCAGGTAGTGCTTGGGCCCGCTTAGAAACACATCTTCCGAATTTAGCAGGTAGCGATGGGGTTCTCTTAGGAACACAAAGCAATGTGGTTATATCTTTCTCCTTTCTCTTCAACGAGCTGGAAATCGGGACTACAACCAGATAAAAACGCCAGTAAAACATGTCAATTCGGGCAGCAACTGTTGTAATATAATCCTTCCATAATTTATTTAATTTTTGCACGAGTTGTTTTCAATTTGACTCATTTTTGAACGACTATTTTTTTGAAACGGCCCCTTTGATGGTTTTACGGCCGAGCTGCGATGAAGAACTCCCCGCTGCGACAGAATATTTGTTTTAAGCTTTTTGAAGACGAAATTCATGCAATGATAACATTCGCGCAGTTTGGAAAAAAAAACGAAGATACGTTATTTGATCTTTCCCTGAATTTAAACACGGAAAAAACGTTTATTTTTGATTGGGTACCGTTCTTCTTTAACTTGTAGAACAGTGGCAGGAAATCTAGAACTTCTAGTCTTATCGCGAATTCATCTATAATTTTAAGCATGCGTGGCTAAAGCGAAAGGAAAACGGACCCAAAGCCAGGAGACCGAGTAGACATAAATCACATTACCAGATTAAGAGACGGAAGGTTTCGAGGCTCTTTTGAAGGCCGTCATGAAAAGAGCCACAACGGAACTGCGGATATCAAATCAGAATTCTAAGACAAGAAATGTGGTTTAGAATATAGAATACAATATTGCCACCAAGGTTCTTTTTCATCAGTTCCATCTATTGTGTCGACAAATCTTCGGTTCTTTTATTCGCGTCAGTTATGCTCCGGTGTGTTTTATTTCTGTCAAAAATTACCGGCGTTTATGATGAAAGATGAAGATCAAACTGCTTCTTAACTGGCGACCATATTGTGTGTAACTGAAGGCAACGAGAGCATGGGAAAAATCGTTGTTTTCCGAACAAAGTTAGCGTTTCTTTCATATTCATTTGACAATTCTTTTTCCTGCTAAGCTTAAACCAATCAGAAAGTTGGCTCAAGGCATTGTTCTCCTGGGCTTTGTTCTCCCAATAAATGAAAAGTGAAATTCTAATTACTTCCGTAAACGCTGTCAACTCTTCTTTGTGAAAATAACCCTTCAAATCAATGTTAAAAAGTAGAAAAGCATTTCTATTCGATCGTGTAATGGTCGGACTGCTTTAAATCAAAACTTATACACCGCGAAAACCGCAGAGAAACCACATAAGTCATGTGGTCTTAGCGCAATACAAAGATGAAAAGAAGCATTAAAACAGGCAAACAGCTGTATCTCATTCAGCCCTTTATTGCAATTAATAGTTTGTCTTTAGTCAGCCTTTGGCGAGCAGGAAATCTTTTAAAACACGTTATCCGTGTTCTAACTGTCATGTTAAAGAAATAGTAAAAGTTTTATCGCCCAATTTACTTTTTCTGAAAGTTTAATCCAGGAATCTAGTTGGTCGCTTTTTCGACAACAAGCAATTTTCTGAAGCTTAAACGGGAAGTTTCTGCTTTAAGCTTAATAAAACAAAATGATTTCTAATTGTTTAGCGATTCCATGGTATCTGCGGGTGACGCGAAATTCTAACACAAAGGCGCATTTTTTCTGTTGTCCTCTCTGCGATTCATTTTGGCAGCTTTCACTTAAAAGAGTAAATATGGCCCTTACTTATTATCATCTCCCGCCCCCGGGGACACACGTTCTATTAATATTTAACGCACAATTTGTGACGTAACAAATAATACGTAATTATCGTGTCACACTGGGGCTTTTAGAATACTGCCACCCAAAACTTTTTCTTTCTGTCGAAATATCGTTAAGATTAAGTCATTTTAAAAATCTGGCATGTCATAATTACAAAATTATTCAATGGTTGATGTATTGTTATATTATTTCGTAATAATTTTCTTTAAAAATGTAAAAGAAAAAATATCAGATAATCGGAAATGCTGCCACTTACAGCATTGGTCTACTATTACTGAAAAAGCTTGCATGTACTGCGTCACCAAGAACTTAATTGAAGGAAGATGTCAGCAGAACTTGCACAACACACACAACTTGGCGGTGTATTTACGTATTTTTAACAAAGCAAAAATGCATAGAGGTTCTTGAGACATGGTGAAAAAGAACGTGCCAAAACTAGTAACGTAATTTTGTCACAAAGAGAAACAACAGATGTATGACAAAGACTTGTAACGCCTTCTCCATTTTCCAGTCACACTGAGAAAGATGACAGATCAGTATAAACCTTTTAGTCACTTTTTAAAAAATGGAATTCTTTTTGAATTTGTAAAAATATAAAGTTTTAATAGTGATAATACAAAATAATAATTATTGAAGTATTATACATCATTTATATTAGGTATGTAATATTGGAATAACATATCAAAAAAATATCAATTCAATTATATCACTTCAACTGGGAGAATAAGTCGAGGGTTGTTTTATCATGAATCCGGGGCTATTTTTGCAATTCAATAAATGTGCTTCCATATACATCCATTCTCCAATCAATACAAACAGTTTTGAGGTTACTTAATTTGCCCTCGAAGCTATTTTCCAAGTGTGCTCTTGAAATACCGTACTGATCCTGCCACGGGAACTCTATTTCGAAGTACTTTCATTCTTATACTAATGCTTGAGAACTTCATAAATTCTGACGTCACATCAAAATCACCCACATTTGCAGGACAATTGCTTCCCAATTGCTTCAGCTATAAGATTTGTGCTTCAGTTGATTGGCATACCATTTAAATATATTGAAGATAAAGAAATATTCTTTAATAAAGGAGTCTCAAAACATCCACGGGAAAAGTTTCGATATTATTTTATACGGTCTTCATAATTTTTCACGCCAAACGAATTCTACAAGAGAAAGGTTTTATCTAAGACTTGCTATTCGGAGCTCTTCTACATTTCTTGTTTGACATACGTGTTGTGAAAGCCATAAGCTACTAATAACCTTCTCAAAATTGCAATTTTTAATAGATAAATGGTTTGAATGTTCATCTTTACATTTTTTATCGATAATTTACTGGCCATTCAGGAAATAATGGCCCAGCTCTTAAGAGCCAATTGTTTGAGGTTTCTGATGATAATATTATGATTATTCGTCCATTTATATCAACGAGTGACGACCGCTTTGCATTGGCTACTTACGAAACTGGGAACTATAGTTTTTCAGTTGCGCCGGGAAGCCAATGTTAACCAACTTATTTTTTAACAATGACTTTTACCTTCACTATTGTTCTTAATTTTCGGCATCCAATCAATTATATAGGTGATGCGCTACTGCTACAAGGTTTAAAAAAAGCTCAATTTTAGCCTTGGGCGTTTTGATTCTAATTTAATCACCCAAGAAACAAGTTTAAGTCGCCACCATTTCTTCCTGTACAGAACGCAAATGAAACAAAATCTGTGAGTTGGTTAGTTGCTTTCTGTTGGTTGATATCTACGTATCCTTTATACAACTGATAGGAGCCCAAAATTCTTTGAACGCAGTGCCTGATCTTACGTGGCAACAAGGAGACCGTCAGTGTATTGCAATAAAATGTTCACGACTTGAAATTGATACACAAAGAAAATTTTAACTGTTGGCAATAGGAGGTAAACAAAAGTACACTTTTTAATTTTATGATATTTCTAAAGCTAAGTTGGTCCTAATTGCATTTCGGATAAGTCGATAACTTTAAGAGTCTCCTGGAAGCCTGTCAAACCAACCTCTTCTTTCAAAAAAAGAAAGATTATATCTTTAATGCATTATTTGATACGGTTAGATCAAAGCCAAAGCCAAAGGGAGGTAATCTCAAACCACAAGAGCTGCCAAGACCGCATGTTCAACCAGTAACTTGTTTTAATCCACTCAAGTCACGCATATTTTGGGCTTGTTTGTGATACTGTCGCCTTCACTGACATAAGGAAGGCAAGCCACCCTAGGAAATGTCGAAAACCACACATTTTCAAATCTCTTACAACATGGCAACAATGGGGAAAATGCATCAGTTTGTGAAAAGTGACTGAAAAATTAAAAGTATGCAGCCAGTTAATTAATGGTTTCGTTAGCTTAGATCTCATAAAAAAAAAATTGTGGCATAGCAAAACACACGTGTTTGCTTTGTCGCTTGAATTTAGGACTAAAACTTCAGAATATAAATTTTAAAGTAGATAGTTTGCTTTAATTAAGGGATTGTAAAGAATATAATTCCGAAATTTAGAACGATGATTAGTCTGAGTTTTAAACTAAAACTTTGTTCAAGCCACAACTCTTGCGATTTAAATTGTAAAAAAAAAATTAAAACCGTTTTCGAAGTACATGGATTCAAGCACTTGATTAGTTCAAGCACCAAGGTTAGGCCATGACACATCTTAGCCTCTTCTCAAATTGACCCTAAACTCTACCGACAGAGTTGATGGGGATCTTGAAAATTGAAAACAATAAACAAATCCGGATCTGTTTTTAAGAGAAATCTTTACTTCAAACTTGCAACCAGTGCTCTAGCAACTTTTGTTGGAAAAAACACTTTTTGTCACATTAAAAGCGATTTCATTTATACGGTCAGTCGCCGGCTGAATAGCGACACCGTTTCCTGACCGCTACTTTAACAATACGTACGTGCAAAGTTTTGGGATTCGTGTTTAGCTTAAAAAAATACAACAATCAAGCGCTCTCTATACGTCTGCTCTTTTTTCAAGACAACAGAATTTAGCTTCCTATAGACATGTTTAACCTCAGTTCCTATTAATCAATCACTTATTTTATGGTTATGAAGTAAACAAAACTCCATTAAACTCAAAACACAACTGCATCACTCACTCAGTCTCTGTAAACAAAATTGTCGCAAAATATGCATGTTATCCGCCATTCTGAGATATTACAGTTTTTTACTATTTCTCGCCAGCAATTCTAAGGGATATAGTGTTCATTTTGGATATTTTCCATGGCATTAGTTGAACCAGATGAATTGTATATCTGCATAGCACAAAACATGCAAATGTACGTATTGTCATCTGTTACAACACGTTCCTTTGTGAACCAAATCATTGCCTAAGGAACAACGTCACCTGCTATTAAAAACACAAGCTTGTCTTAAAACGTACTTCACACTAGTGACATAAGTATTTTACTTTGTAATATGGCCTTTGGAATGGCTATCTCTTACATTAAATTTTATTCAAAGAAAATATACAGTCTTACAGATATTATAGATTTGGAACAAAAATATAACTTACAGATCCTCACAGGCTGGGCACGCTCACAAACTTATTCGGAGGGTCCTAGCCGGATTCTGAAGGGGTAAAAATACATGGGAATTGGGGTTGGCCGGTATTTGCCCTGGGAAAATGGGGTTCAAGCTATGGGACTGGAATTTGATCACTGGGAATGGGAAAAAATGTCAAAAATCAAATATGGGAATGGGATTTGAGTATCATTTGTAACCGCTGTTTGTTTTCTTTTCCTTCTGGGATTTGAGTATTGTGAGGTGGGATTTCGCAAAAAAAAAAAAAAAAAAAAAAAGAGTGGAAAAAAAAAGGTATTTTAAAAAA